>SPJK01022676.1_pt1 | contig 105759 bp, 212 predicted proteins | sample 3741771 | NCBI WGS metagenome assembly SPJK01 (sample SAMN10925997, study PRJNA522277) | cold seep metagenome | isolation source: Elba SIP-enriched marine methane seep metagenome, extraction at timepoint T2 | place: Italy: coast of Elba, Mediterranean Sea
ATATTGAAATTAATTGCTATTACAAAAAACGTCAAAGTTTGTACCTTAGAAACTTTGAAATAATAAAGCTGCAATAAATGTTAAATCAAAAGAAGTCACTGAATTTTGTTAATAAGTTCTCATGTTCTGTTAGACAAAAGGCTTGGATTATACGCACAACTTTTAAAGCTGGTGATCTAATAGAAGTAGGGTGAAGATATCACCGACTAAACTTAAACCCTTCATATACTTGGGGACAAGACGTCTAAGGCTTTATGGGTACGTGTCTGATTTGCATGATTATTATGATGTTATAGCTTATAGCAAAGCAAATATTGGTTATATCACTTTAAGTTCATTCTCACTTATAATCAGAAAGATTAAGTTATGAAAAAAAGCTACAACGCCAAAGCATCTAGCTCATATGAGCATTGCATAGAAGTAACAAAAGGAGTTATTAAGGTATTTGAGATAGGAGACCTGGTTAAAGTATCAAGTTCCTGTATGAGTGTAAGCTTTGAGCCGCTTATTTTATTAGGTATAAACAAAAATACCACATCAATAGAGTTCTATACAGTATTTGGACATATGCCCATACATGTATCCTCGCTTGACTTAACTATCGAAAGCATTGAAACATCGCCAAATGAGCATACAGCAAATGAATAAAGCATTCGTATATGATGATAATAGCTATTCTGACAAGATTTCGGCGCAGGCTGCTCTTAATAAAAATTTTAAAATAGGTGATTTAGTTATGTTGGATATGAGTCCGTACCCACCTGCAGGCAATTCCACGAACCTGTGCATATATCTTGGTGCAGGCTGCATTCCCATGCTGGCAGCATATTTGCATACTACATGGGGACTTGCTAGTATAATTTTATTACCCAGTGTAAAAATAACCAAGATAGGATAATATTCAATGGAATCGGCGGCTCACCGAGATTATGGGAAATAAAACAGGCATGAAAAAGAAGATTAGTTTTGAAAATTTTGCAATGAATCTTAAAGTTGAACGCCGGCTGGTCAAAGAGATCAACGAAAAATTTAAGATTGGTGATATGATAGTTGCAGAGTTCAAGCATTTTGATACCAGGCAAGGCATATTTTTAGGTGTATTTAAACGGCCCGCGTGCCAAAACTTAATACTTTATACAAACGATAAAATAATCAATATTGCATTAGGCTATCAACTTAAGTTCTTATACAAGATGTTACATGAAACATAATAAATGAAAGCAACAAGAAAAAGTTACACAAAAGACATGTCACGCATATTCAATGATGAAGACTGCGATGCTGTCAGCAGCTATTTTAATATCGGTGACCTTATTAAAATAAGAAGAATGACTGGCGCCGTCTATGAAGGAATATATCTTGGCATTATCATACAAAAAAATTTATATACATCCACAGGGCTTAGGCACATGCTTGTCCTACGCCAAGGTCACCGCACACGCACTTTTCTTTTGTCAAATCTTTCAAAAGTCACCAAATTAACTGAGGTTAACTCATGAATAAGGAACTTATATTATTTGATTCTTTTGAGCTCCGGGCGCTTGACAAAGTTAATAAGCTTTTTAAAGTAGGCAATTTAGTTAGGGTAGAATGGGCCATTCCAGGGTGGAATGACAGAAGCGATTTAAAGCTAAATCCTTGTATATATCTTGGTGCAAAATTTGTGGAGTATGTCGAAGTGCAATTGCATTCTTCTCGCGGCTTCGTGACAACTAGTTTAACATCTGACATAAAATTGATCAAACTAAATTAACTTACGCAGCCCTGTCACAATGATGTGGCGCCCCATATATTTCAGTGTTTATGTTTATAAGATGTATTATTATTTAAAATGAGATAAAAGCATGCTTACTGATTCCGGTGCTCGCGAGCTGCTCGAGAATTTTTGAGAAAGAGGTTCATTTACTTTTTTTCATAATCTCTGGAATCGCGTAATCATCGGTACGACACGCATTATAATGGAGATATACCAATGATTTTGATTCTTAAATGTGTTGCTGCATATTTTGTTATTGCAACAATTCTATTTGTGGTATTTGTGCTAGGCCTTAAGCCTGATTATCGTGACTATGATGAGTAAAAATACGAACTCGAGAATAACAATTAGCGATAGGATTGTTCTCATTTTATGGATGATTTTTTGTGTATGCATCGCAGTAATCAGTTGCGATCTAATAAGGGGTGTTAAAAATACACATGCAAAGATCCATGAAGCGCCCGCTGATGGGGTTTATGGATCTTGCGGAGTTGATATCGTGAGTGGCGCAGATCGCCGCCCTGTGCTTTATAAGGTAGATGATGGACAATGTGAGTAATAAAAGTAAAAATGAGCGTTTGGTTAACACGTTTACCAAAAGTATATGGTGGATTGGCGCACCAATAATAATTCCATTATGGCTGTTATTAGGCGCTATAATTGTAATAGATGTGCATATGAAGCGCACAGCGGGTGTATATGAGGTAGACATTTGTCTTGTGGCACAAGCATGTGACGTAGGGTACGAAACAGCAGAAAAACATGCTGGTGAGTTGTGGTGCTGCTGTTCGACTGTGAAAAACTCTCGAGTCGTGCGCTCGCCTATGGCGGCCCCCGAGGGCCTCCTGGGGCCCCCGCAAACAGTGTATAAGCCCCGGCCCCCGTAAGGGGCCCGTATATGGCCCCTTTTAGGCCCCTAAGCGCCAGCCTGGGCCCCCTACCCCAGAACACTCTAAGTGCATCCGGTAATATCACTGTATTATAATAATATTATAAAACGGAACGAGGCTGGATAATAAATCTAACTTCGCTTCGCTTTTGATGCACTTCTTCAGAATCTTGGTTGCCTCGGTCGTCAAGAATTTACTAAGTGTATCCGGCAATAACTCGGTATTATAATAATATTATAAAACGGAACGCGGCTAATAACCAATTCCGTTGAGCTCAAAGGCCTTAGTGGCAAGCGAGTTGTCAGGGAATCGCCATCAAATACTTTGTGTATCCGGTTAATTCCTTGAGTTATAATAATATTATAAAATGGAAAGGAGATAATTAAAGGCTCGTCATCGTTGGCAGCTGCGATAGCAACATTAGTCAAAAGCTTGTGCTTCTATCGCAACTGCGGGAGGAAACTCCCCTTTAACCCCAGCTTCGGCTGGAAAGAAAGCAACGAGACAACACCATGGCTTCCAACTTCACCATCGGACAGACCTATAACACCTTCGCAACCCGTGGCCTCTTCCGCGACAGCGGTGACCGGCTGGCCATCAGCGAGAACAAGACCACCGAGGGTCAGATCACTCCGGAGAACCCGGCCGTCTACCTCGGCAAGAAGTACCAGATCGAGCAGCGGGACGCCTCCGGCGCCCTGACGGGAGTTGACGCTTCCTTCGTCGGTCAGCACGCCTTCATGGTCACTTTCGCAGACGGGACGCAAGAGGTGGTCAAGGGACACCCGAATCACTTCGACCCGAACACGCCTTATAACATCAGCAAGCGCCAGAACGCAGCCAAGGCTTCCGTCAAGAGCGCTCCGGCCATTCCGGTGACCCCCGCCTCTCTCGAGGAGCAGGAGTCCTTGCTGATGCAAAAGCTCGCGGCTTTGAAGGCCCAAAAGGCCATCTTGGCTGAGGAGCAGGCGAACATTCCGGTGGATGCACCGGTTGCGGTTCAGTCGAGCGATACGATGTCCCAGGATGACATGGATGCGACCATTCTGGCCAGCATTCAGGAGCAGGTCGGGTCCAGCGATGCGGACACCAGCGATGACGAGAATGATGAGGGCTCCGATGAGGTCGCATTGACCGAGGAGGAGCAAATTCAGGCCCTCTTGGACTCCGAGGCCGATGAGGACGACGACCTCGACTATAACCTCGGCGAGAGCTGATTCTGGACTGCTGGGGGCGAAAGTCCCCAGCTTTCTACCTTCTTTCAAACTTTCTTTTAATATCCCCAACACTTCCCCACCGCAGGCGTTCCCTAGGCGCATTATACCTAGGGATTCCCCTAGAGCGTTTCAGCGTAATTAACTGGAGCGTTCTATGGGAGTTGAAATTTCCAACATATGGTACGTTATAGCGATTCGCCATAATCTTGCACTAGCGTACCATATGTTGAATATTGGAGAGCATTTCAAGCAAGCATTCTCCAACTGACGATACTGTTTGCTTTTCACTTTCTATCTGATCATTCTGAATAAGAATGCTGAGGAGGTTTTATGCACAAAGTTTGTGATGGGTGTGGTTGCCCTCGCCCTCGTTATACCACAGAAAAGGCCTTGAATGGCCGCCGGCCCAACCCAAAGACGGGCGTTCTCGTCACGACCCCCGGAAAGAAAAACTACCCTTTGGGTACCAAACGTCTCTGCAGTGGGTGCCGGCCTAAGCAATAATCTTACATAACACCATAACTCTCTAAACATTCTGCATACCCAGCGTGCCCCAAGCGCTTTATACTTGGGGGTTCCCCTAGAGTGTCTTAGCTATTTTGGTTAGGATATTCTATGGGAGTATTTATGTTGAAAGTATTAACATACAATCAGGTCACAGTCAAGTTTCCGGACTTCGAAGATAGAAACGGGAATGACTACGGCCTTGAACCAAAAAGCTGCATCTTTTTCTATTACCCAAACGCCAATAATGTTCTGCACATTAAGTGCGTCGAAGATGATGACCGCGGAGGCATCCGCTACTACACCTTCACTCAGGGTAACGACGAAGCCTGGACCTGGCACCACTCAATCAACTGAGAGCATTCTCAAGGAACAAACATGCTAAACGCAAACATCACCCACTTCTTCCGCCCCTTTCCCTCGAAGCGCTCGATTTTGGCACTCGTTGTCGTCGTCTATGACGGCATCGCCCTCGGGTGCGTGATTCACGTCGTGGTCACTCTCATCAACACGTAAAACCGAAACGCCCTTCGGGGCGTCGTCCAGATTGAGCATTCTGGGCCTGATGAGGTTTGCTCAAAGGAGGCTTTATGCCCGAAGAAAAAAAGAAACAACCAGAGGTCATCATTGACCGCTCAAAGTGGCGCTGCGGTGGTGTTCATCATAACCACACCACTCGTATCAAGAATGCTCATGGTTCTCACGCTACAGCGCTTCTTAATCAAGATGGTTATAAATGCTGCCTTGGCTTTGCTTGCAACCAGCTTGGCAATATTCCTGATGAGGATATGCTATGCAGTGTTTCGCCAGCTAGCTTGTACAATCCTTTCTGGGAGGGTACATGCATTCCATACCTGACCTCAAAGACTGGCGAGAATACCCTCCTCACCAAGGAGGCGATGAAGATCAACGATGATACTGGACTCTCAAGAGCCTCGCGGGAAACTGCATTAAAGAGTATTTTCGCGATGGCTGGCGTTAAACTCACCTTCAAGGGCAAATATGAAAACTAAAGCCGAAACACCCTTCGGGGTGTCGTCCAGATTGAGCATTCTGGGCCTGATGAGGCTGCTTGAAGTGCATTAGTTAATCAATCATGATATAATAAACTTTGAAAGGGATAATACATGAGTAAAACTGAGATTGGGCTTGCTTTGCTTGTCGGAATGAGCATTGGAAAATATGCTTGCGGTGAGGTTGGCTCTGACAGAGAGAAAGACCTTGCGAAAGCAAAGGTTATGCTTCACTCTGCTGCTTCAACATTTGAGCAAGTGACAAGGACATCGTCGACGTCAACTCAATCTCTGCCCCGACCGAACATTCTCACTGCAACTACAACGCAGGTCCGGCCGAGTGATCCCGTTGATATGACGCCCATTGGTATTTTTGAAGATACTCTAACACTTGAAGCAGGAATGGTTTTTGACCCTGATCAAAGAGTCGCTTACCAAGTTCCTGTTTTGCGAAACAAGTTCGCTTATATAAGGCGCCCGAGGCGGTAAATGAGGAAAGTTTCTCTCAAAGAAGCAGACGAAATTATGGGGGACTTTCATGAAGACTTCGGAGACGATGAACTTTGTGGGAGACCAATAATTTCAGGGTCAAATGACAGCAGCTACGGGTATAAGCTACCACTTGCTGATCCTGCTACTGAGATTTTCTTTGACGAAGAAAGCGGGTTTATTCACATTATTCCTAAAGATGGGAGAAGTTACGTTTGTGATGGTCAAGGCTGGATTGACAGTACGGCAGCTCATGAAAGACTTCTTGAAGCTCTTAGCAGCAAATAGGGAAACAATAGTATGAGGAAGCAAAGAGAACGAAAAAGATTGGTTATTGATCGCTCAAAGTGGAGATCAGGAAGCTTCGGCAAGAACCAAACTGGTAGTGGCATAACAGCATTACTCAATGATAAGGGTTATATGTGTTGTTTAGGATTTGCGACCAGGCAGTTCAGTGATATAAAAGATCACCACATAACATGCACAGCGAACCCTGCATGGGCGGTAATGTATGCATCACGTATTCAAGGTGGTTCTTATATCACTGATAGGAAAGGTTGGGAGAAATTTATTATCCCACACTTAACCAAATTTGTCAGCATGAAAGAATGTGTTGTTAATACATCACTCTCTGACCAAGCAATAAAGATTAATGATAGCGTTGGTCTTACCTCCGACGAGCGTGAAAAGAAGCTTAAGGCTCTTTTTTCGAAGTTTCATATCGACCTCACCTTTGAGGGCGAATATAACAGTTAAGCCGAAACACCCTCCAGGGTGTCGCTCAGATTGAACATTCTGGGCCTGATGAGGTTTGTTCGCTGTGCATTAGTTAATCAATCGTGATATAATAAACTTGAAAGGGATAATTTAAATGCGAAAAAACATCCTTAAACTAAAGCAGCATGGTCTTACTGTCATTGAGATGCTGGTTGCAATGATTAGTATGTTTTTGGTGGTGGCTGTGGCGTATGTTGTCGGCCATATCGTCTATCTTCTTATCACCATTCTCAGCAACATAGCAGGAGTCTAATCTGTGAGAAAGTTATGTGTTGCTGATCTTCCAGATAAAAATATAACTCTCATTATTGAGGTAACTACGTATATAGATGTTAGCCGAACCCGCACCAAAAGCCATGTCTTCACGAGCGAAGGCTTTTTACCAAATGAATTTAGTTGGTCAGATGCAACTTTTGAACCTGTCCCTGACTTTAATGATCTATTAGAGCATAATACGCTTAACCATGACGAGCTGTTGCTGCTTAAGGCAACATGGAGACCAATAAATGAATTCTGCGATTGCAGGTTCATGGTCATTTGTGAGGGATGCAAGTGGATAATTACTGCTCCAGATGGAGCAACTTGGTATGTCACACGAAATGCCAAGGGATACATCAACTGGGAAAGGTTTTAAACCGAAACACCCTTTGGGGTGTCGTCCAGATTGAGCATTCTGGGCCTGATGAGGTTGCTCAAGGATTTAATGTTATGGCTCAACAACCTGAATTCGTATTAGAAGATAAAGAATATGGGCTTAGTCTTCATAGACTAGCAGATTTCTTAAATGTCGGTTCTGAAGATACTTTTAGTATATCAGGTGCTATCCTTATGTACCGTGCAGACGGGCATTTCGTTGAAGTGCATCAGGATGACAAGGGAAGAATTGTTCGCTTAGCATCACACGCGAAACCAGAAAACTGGAAAGAATAACAAGAAGGATGTCTACTTTGAAAAAGAATCAAGCACAAAAAAAGCTTATCATTGACCGATCTAAGTGGCGAGCTGGTGGTGCCGACACGGACGACGATCCTTATAACAGCAGAGTCGGTGAGGGAGATACTAGGCTCCTCAATGATAAGGGTTATATGTGCTGTTTGGGCTTTGCATGCAAGCAGTTTGCAAATGCACAAGATGAACATCTCCTTAACCAGCCTAGACCCATCATATATCTCCAGTTTTTAAATGGTACGTCTACGTTGAAGGACATCGGTGAGGTCCCATATCTAACGAATACCTCCCTCGACGGAATAGCGACAGAATCCCTTTTAACTCAAAGGGCTATCACACTAAATGACAGCAGCCTTTTCACAAAAGCGGGCCGCGAAGATCGCATCAGGGATCTCTTTGCTAAGCATGATGTTGAAGTAGAATTCATCAATGACTACTAAGCCGAAACACCCTTCTGGGTGTCGTCCAGATTGAACATTCTGGGCCTGATGAGGTTTGTTCATAGTGCATTAGTTAATCAACTGTGATATAATAAACTACGAAAGGAAATTCTAAATGAAAAAAGAAATTCGGCTCACAGTCGGTGATGAAGCTAGAGAAGCTGATGTTACTTTTATTATCACACTTAACATTCCTGAAGTGACCAAAGATTGGGTCTCTGGAGGCGAAACAGTTAGCATAAAACTTGTTCATGGATTGTCTCACTATGGTCTTTCAAAGCTTGACTGGTCAAAACTTAGATTTGAACAAAAGACAATTGTGCCGAAGATTATGCTTAGCACACTTCCTCGCCATATTCAAATTGTGCTTAAAGCTACATGGAAATCGCTAGAGCAATTTGAATCTTGCTACACGAGTAAATTTGATGTAACAAGTGAAGTACTAACTATTTATGAACCGGGTGGGAAAAAGTGGGAAATTACTTTTAGCAACACTGGCCTTGTTACCTGGAAGGAATGCTAAAACCGAAACGCCCTTGGGCGTCACCTACCTTGAGCATGGTAGGTCTGATGAGGTTGCTTAAAACGGGATACTATGACTGAACAAAAAAGAGAGCCTAAAATTGTCATTGATCGATCTAAATGGAGATGTGGCCGTGTGTTCATGACACAATCTCATGGGAAAGGAGAAACTAAACTTCTCAACGATGAAGGCTATAAGTGCTGTTTAGGCTTCGCTTGTGAGCAGGTTGGTGGATTTTCTGAAGATGATATTAGATCCATTGCGTCGCCCTCACACTTAGCAGATAAGTTAAAGATTAAATCTATTCCTTATTTTGCTGATCGAGGAACGGCAATATCACTTAATTCTGAACTCTCGATTAACGCGATGCGCGTTAATGACAATGTGCATTATTCTCATCATGAGCGCGAAGATGAGCTAGTCAAGCTTTTTGATGAGAATGGAATCAAGCTTAGCTTCACAGGAGACTACGAAAGCTGAAGTCAGACCTATACTTCTTACGTGTTTAAGTTTTATAGGTGAGGTATAATAAAATTAATGGAAAAACAATATACATTTTTTCTTGAAACTAGTGACGGGTCATGTGATCATAAGAAGTATTATCTCACAAAATGGTCAGATGTCTTAGCTGCTGTCGATAAAGATTGTCCAGATATGGCTAGCGTAATCGTCCACGAAAAGACGCATGATGGTCTCTTAGTTACTAAAGACTCAACGCCCATCGTGATCTTTGATGATTATTGGTGCGACGCAAAAACGCTAAAAAATCTTGCAACCTTTACAGATCATGAGCCACCAAAAGAATTTTTTGAGACTGTTTGGCTACCTGAACAGCAGGCCGACAAGGCAGGTTACATGTCACGTGATCTTGTTTGGCACCCCAAAGACTTAACATAAGACCGAAACGCCCTTTGGGCGTCACCTACCTTGAGCATGGTAGGTCTGACGAGGTTGCTCGAGAGGAAATCTTATGTCTGAAGAAGTGAAAATTTCAGAAGTCATCATTGATAGATCTAAATGGAGATGTGGGGCTGAACGTGCATACAGTCTTGGTGACGATGATGAAATTTCTCATGGCAAGGGTGATACTATGCTCCTTAATGATGAGGGTTACAAGTGCTGCTTAGGCTTTGCCTGTGAGCAGCTTGGTGGTTGTAGTGAAGATGAGCTTCATGGTTGTAGTGTCCCCATGGATTTTATGGATACACATGATGATCGAATGCTTCCTTATCTTATTGAGCAAGGTAGTGTGACTTATAGGTCAACTAGGCTGACTAATTCTGCTATGAAATATAATGATGCTACGGATTTATAATTTGAAGAGAGTGAGAAGGAGTTAATCAAGCTCTTTAGTAAGTACGAAGTCAAACTTAGTTTCACAGGAGACTACGAAAGCTAGAACAAGCATGTACACTTTGTGTGTTTAAGTTTTATAGGTGAGGTATAATAAAATTAATGGAAAATATGTCTTCTTTCATTTCAAATCCACTTAGCAGCTGCCACGACTATGGTGACAAGAAACAGATTCCAGCAAGCACACTCTTTCTAAAGCAGCAGGATGAAGTATTCAGCTTCGAAAGCTATGGCGGGCATTCATTTGCTAAGTATACAAAAGTGAATCCATACAGCGATTTAAGCGCTCAACAAAAAGCATTTAAAGAAGATGGATATACTCATATCTTTGCTGATACACATTGGGATAGGGGGCTTTATACTGTAGGCCAATACATTGCCGATCTTACAAAAATGATGAATAGTGAAGCCTAAAACCGAAACACCCTTTGGGGTGTCACTTACCTTGAGCATGGTAGGTCTGATGAGGTTGCTCAAAGGAGATAAATGCGACGATTGAATAATAATGAATTGATCCTCCTAGCTATGAATGAGATTGGATCACCTGCGACTGTATCACAAATTCTTAATACTTTTAATACTTACAGGCAAAAGATGGGCGATGCACCTCGACCGAATATCGGATATGAGATGTATGAGAGGCGCAACCCTAATGGTTTCTTTGGCTGGCGAAAAAACCATCGCGCTGAACTCAAAACAGGGCAGAGTTATTGTGCTGGAGCATTTTCTAGATATGTTAAGCCAGTTGGCGAAGATGCGCTGACTTTGACATATGAAGGTCGCCAACGAATTCCTGCTCTTTTAAAGAGATTTTCTGCACAGCGGACATGAACCGAAACACCCTTCGGGGTGTCGTCCAGATTGAGCACTCTGGGCCTGATGAGGTTTGCTTAGAGTAGATAAATGAGGTTTTCGACCCTAAAAGAAAAGCAACTTAATAAGTCTAATTTGTATACTTTTTGGTCTGTACATGCTTCTGGTGTAAGTACATTTATTTGTATGTCTTTAATCTTGCTAGACTGCCTTATCTTAACTTAAGAAAGTTTAATAATGCGTAAACAAAGAGAGCGAAAGAAGCTAATTGTTAATCGATCTAAATGGAGATCTGGTGATGGTATGACACAGAAAAGATCATCAGGTAAAGGAGAAATAAGGCTCCTCAATAATGAGGGTTACATGTGCTGTTTGGGATTTGCCTGCAAGCAATTTGGAGATCTTGAAGACAAGCATATTTTGCATTTAGATTCTCCCAAACAAGCTTACACAGCAATTGAGAAGCTTTCTAACCATGTTTTCCATGATTGTGTGCAGAACACATCACTTTCCAAACAAGCAATGACTATTAACGATGACTCTCTTCTTACACGAGAAGAACGCGAAAAAGAACTTAAGGCTCTTTTTTCTAAATTCCATGTAGACCTATCTTTTGTTGGTAAATATGAATAAGTTCAAATGTCTCACCGTGTGTGCATTACTTTCACTATCTGCATGTGCAGATGAGTGTGAAAAAGCATGTATAGCTAAATCAGGAACGTCAATGATCGAATCATATCAAAATGGAAATGAATGCATTTGTACTGCGACGCACTTTGATCCTGGAGTGGGCGCCTTCCTAAAAGTGCCTATTAGGGTAAAACTCAGGCAATAAAATTGCAAAGAATGAAGAACGTTTTACTCTGATTACAATCTTATACAGTGTATGAGAATATTATAAGCTGTATAATATTATATAATCAAAATATATTACCGAAACACCCTTTGGGGTGTCACCTACCTTGAGCATGGTAGGTCTGATGAGGTTGCTCTATATGAAACCACAAAGGATTAGGAGAATTTCATTTACCATGACCTCTGTGGTATCCTAATCCTTTGTGGGTGCCCTAATAAAGGAACATATATGCATACATATATTGTAACTCGAGACTGGAGGCTTCTTCCTGAAGCCCCTATTGCATGTAAAAATCTTGATGAGGCTTATGATGTGCTTCTCAAAGTTTTAAAGCAAATGCAAATTCATAATTCAAATGCAAGTTTTATGAGTTCTGGCCATGTAGCTGGTGCTATCAATACTATTACTGACCACCGAGGCAATTCAGCTTCTATCTGGTCCCTTAAGGAAAATCTATGAGATTACTTTCAAATTCTGATATGATTTTGGTCGCACTTCACAATCTTGGCGGGTGCGCAACTGCCAAAGAAACACTTTCAGAACTAGAAAAGCTTCGTGTAGCACAGGGTATGAAGCCCAGAGGGCAGATATCATGTGAGCTTTATGCTATTCATGGGGCTTTTTATGGATGGCGAAAAGAGCATAAACAAAAAGCCAGATCTTTAGGCAGCCATTCTAATTACATTCAACAATCATCACTGAAAGAATTGGTTCTTACAAGCTCTGGGAAAGACAGAGCTGCTGAGAAAGCGTTAGAGTTCTACACAAAACTTTATAATATTTCCGAAGCTTAATTAGCTTATAAAGCTCTTCTTAAAAATATAAACTCAAAAGTTCTACATATGTGTAAGAGTAATATCTCTGTGTTATAATATAAATAACGGAAACGATTAAATATAACTCTTGATATAAGGAGAAGCAATATGAGCTATCTTTTTAAGCTGATTGAGCATCCAGAATGGGCTTATGACATCCACCACCCAATAAAGAAAGGAAAGCTTCCTGCTGGACTTCTTACTCACCAAACCAACATTGTACTTGAGTATGAAAGAGCAACAGGAGAAAAGCTTATTGATCGTGGTGAACGAGTAATTTGGAGTCTTTGCAAAAATCCCAGCAAAGGCTCAAGAGCTGGTTTCGTTATGACAATCGGTGACCCACTTGCTTTATTCAACGGAAGCGATCACGAGTTTTATTTCGATACCAAGCTAAACTATCTAGGAACCATCGAAATCTAAAAACCGAAACACCCTTTGGGGTGTCACCTACCTTGAGCATGGTAGGTCTGATGAGGTTGCTCAAAGGAAAATATATGCAGATTGAAGTTAAGGTTAAGTCAGATGCACCAGAAGAAAATGCCAAAATCACGCTATCGAACAGGTGGGTGCATTCAGAGCTTTACGATGATAAACAGCTTGCTGACGTTGAGGCTCAGTTAGAAGATGGTGGGTTACAATACACGAATAGCGTAGCGGCTAATGCTATCTGGAATACTTTAAACTTAGATATTCAAGATAAAGCTTGGGCTGATGAGGACAATCGAGCACTTGCTGAAGTCAAAGGAGCTTTGTGCGTTTTAGGTGAGGCTGTTATGTGGTCCCCACGCCTATCAGCTATTGTTAATGAGATGATTGATGCAGGCCCTCATAGAGCAACAGTTCCCGTATGGGCATCAGAAATCCTTACCAGCATCTTGAGTCCATATGCCGATGAGCGAAGCGAGGCATGTGACTACGAAGCATCTGTTCTTTGCAACGTTCTTGCAGGTAGCTCTTTTGAGGGTTAGAAAGAATAAATTTTGAGCCAAAATAATACACATGCACAAATCTGCTACACCAATAAAGACGGTGATACTGTGCATTCCGACATTTGTCCCCCAAACCATGTGATTGATAAGCAAGGTGTAAGTGATGAATATCGGAAGTTCATTCATGACAACTTGGATGAATGGCTTGATAAGAGCAGTGGAACAGGCTATTTTTGTATTGCACAAGAAGGCTTGGTCCTTTTCAACAAAGAGGGTTAGTATGAAGCTTTATGCATTAAAAGATGGTCTTAATTCTGACCATACTTTACTTAGGGGAATTTTCGATTCAGAGGCCAAGGCTCTAGATGAAGCCTTAAGAATTATCGAAGAGCATACAGAGGGTGATTATCACAATTATGATCTTTCTAAGCCTGTTCATGTTAACGAATTAGGTTCATGGGACATTCAAATTGTTCAATTCGATGCGAACGCAGCATTCTATATCGAAATACGGGATGCAGACAAAGATTTCGGTGAGTAAATAATATGAATGAAGATCTTTTAGACAGAATGTAAAAGAATGAGAACAAAAGAGTGGATAAAATTGTAGTTGAACGCAAAAAATGGCTGCGTGGCAAGCGCCCGTGGGGTAGCCCGTCTATGTTGCTAAATCACTCAGGTGAGATGTGTTGCCTTGGCTTCGTGGCTAAACAGCTCTGTGAAGTCGATGACATCAGCATACTCGGCATTCGTGAACCATCGGGATTATCAAACGTGGTCGAACCCCTAAACGAGTCATGCTTCGTTGGTCATGATCGCCGGGTTAATTCCGATCTCACAGAAGAAGCTATGCTTATTAATGATGACTCTTGTATGTGTGACAAAGAAAGAGAAGAAAGGCTTATAGATTTATTTAAAGCTCATAACATTGAGCTGCTTTTCATATAAAGTGTAAAAGGTAATTATTTGTGTTATAATTTAATAAAGGAAAAATATGGGATACTTTGTTTATGAGAAGTCTTATTACGATGATAAGCTAGTATTTTGTACATGCTGCCCTACAGTAGAAGCTTTTGAAGATTACGCAAGAGCAATTTATGCACCTTTAGCGCAGAAGGACGTTGACTCTGGACTCATGCCATTATACAGTTGGGCTGAATTTAGAGCAAAATATAGACTTTATGTAGCAAACCCGCAAGAATCCATTGAGAGCATAACATATACAGAATACGATAACATCGCTCATGAGTGGATAACAAAAAAGGACAAATTCTAATGTTACCAAAAAACCGCGAAACTCATGAAGTTAATCTGCAATTAGCGGCAGACTTTATCAAAGAAAATTCTCTACCAGCAAGTATTGCCTTTAAGGCTAAGGCTGCTATGGAGCGTGCATATGTCAGGGCTTTTTATAGCTCTTTGGAAGAGCATTATTATTACTCTTTAGCGTGCCTAAATGATGTATCAACTGGTAAAAAGTCCATCAACCTCCCAAATATAAAAGACTTTTTAAAAGCCTGGGCATCTATTCCCCCTCTTTTAAGAGAGCATTATGTTAGCGAAAATATCATCAGCAGGCCCACAGCAGAGCTGGCTAAGCTATTAATAAAAGTAATTCCTGACTGGGATGACCCTAACATCAGGAGTTATCCGTGAAAAAAGTTGCTATCGATAGAAGCAAATGGAGATTCGGCGGTGATGAGGATGATGACTTGGTTGAGGATCGAGGGCCAACACTTCTCTTAAACGACGCTGGAAACATGTGCTGTCTTGGCTTTGCTGCAAAACAACTAGCAGGTCTTGATGATAAAGATATGTCAAGCGCTATTGACCCAGGTGATCTTGAATTTGAACTTAAACCCTTGAATTATAAAGATAATATATCAGGTCGTATTAGGTGTTCAGATTTTACATTTAATGCAGCTTGGATTAATGATAAAGAAATATCTTCTATTTCTAATTCTAAGCGTGAAAAAGGTTTAATTGAACACTTTGTATCTGTCGATATAGAACTTACGTTTTATAATGATTATATATAGCTTCACATATAATCCTGGCAAGGGTTCACTACCTAAGTTTCAAATAGGAGACATACTTACCTTTTCATCTGACTCTGAAATCAAATGTTACGGTTATAACAATGTTAATAAAGCATGTCATTTGATTTTGAATGACATTATCTTTATTTTTTTGAATCTAGAAAAGCTTGAGAATGGAATGGATCTACATGTTATTTACAAAAATGAAAAATACGTTGTCTGGCTAGACTCTATTGGTTTACACCCCAGCTCCAAGCGAGTCGTGTGTAAGTATATACCATTCCAGCAGCTAACAAAATATAAAGCATAGCTTTATTCGAAAGGATTTGTGCAGAATAAAAATATACAACTTGATGCAGCTTTAGAAAGTGTAAGAAAAGTCTTTCGATCTATGAAAGATGAGGCTCCAGACTATCTTTGGCCAGAAGGATATGAAGATGCAATTGAGTCTTTAGAAAAATATTTAGGCCCATATCATCATTGTGGGGCTGAATCGTACGTTTGGTTTCTGTCTGAAAATAAGCTTGGTATACCTGAGCGTATTTTTAAAATTTCATTTCTTGAAAATGAAAATGTAGACGTTCATAAAACGCTTGCTGGCCTTAATCTGTGTGAAATTGCAAATATTTCAAATTTAAACAAGATAAATGAAAATGTCTACGCTTATTTACAGACGCCAATAATGCCAGCAGACCAATTCCCAGGTGCGTGTGTTGGAAAGACAATGCCTAGCAGGTTTATTAATCTTAAGCCTAAAGCAATTAAAGTTTATGACTGTCATGCAGGCAATTGGGGGTTTCATTTTAATGACCTAAAGAATTTAGGGTGGGATGTAGATTTCCTCTGGGAAGCTTCTTGCTCAAAAGATGCAAAATTTCTTAGTGAATATACAAGGCTACATGAACATTTAGGGTTTCCACCTGGTCGCTGGCTTGATTTTGGCCAGTTTTCATTTATGAAAAAAGATGAACAATGAAAAATATAAGTTACAAAAAGCTTTACAATCTTGTTAGAAGTCATGCAGAACATTATGGATATTATTGGGGGGCTATTAATGAAGCCATAACAAGTGTATTAGGAAAGTACTATGCAAATGGACAAGATTCATATGTTTGGGTTGCAAATGAAAGCTCTAAAGCACATAGGCATATCATTAAATCTTCTCTTATAACCCCTGAATGTTTTAACATTCATAAATATTTTACGAACCCAAAACAGAATTTTGGCGCGCATATCTCAAACATAAAAAATGTTGGCGATGAATTCTATCTTGTTAAGCAAGAACCGATTATACCAGCAGAGTGGATGCAAAAAGCTGGAGTATTACCAGCCAATCTCCCGCATCCTTTTGCTGATTCACACTTTGGAAGAATTGTTTCATGTGATAGTCATTGGGCTAATTGGGGATTTCGCATGAGTGATCTTTCTAGTTTAGGTTGGGATACAGAAAAATTATGGACATATGTTATGTCACATAAACTTGGTGCGGCGGATACATATTGTTTTAATAACTCACATTTAGGACTTCCAAAGGGTATATGGCTCGATTTTGGACAATTTTATGTGTCATAAAGCTAAGAAAGAAAACATTCATAAAACACTTGACATGCTTGCAGAGTATTATGTTTATGGTGTTATCCTACTTGCAGTTATCATTTTCCTTTTCTAATATATGAAACTAACCAAAGAAGAAAAATACGGGTACATTTTTCTTGCATCTGCTTCAGTAATCTGCTTGCTCACATTTTTAATTTAATTTCTGTGTTCCAGCAGCACGAAACTGAGACAGCACACATGCCTATACGCAATTATGTTAATATTTTTGTGTATAAGCCTTATATTTGTTGTAATATTTATATAACAAATATATTAACCCCGAGTTATCACTCGTCATATTGACTTATTGCTTTTGCAGCATATTTCTATAAAGAAAAACTCGAGTCTACCCCGGGGAAAGTAGACAGTTTAATAATAAAAACATGCTGGTGAGCGAAGACAAAGCCCACTATTTAAGTAGCTGCAGAGAAATTATGGCTTCTAAAATAAAAATTCAAGAGCTTTTTGATAAAACAAAAATCAATTTAGCTATTTTGTGCGCTACGCAAGCTAACTTTCTTAAAAAAACACATGAAAGCAAAGAATGTGGTTCCGATGATGAGCCTATTCTACCAACATCAGATGTACTCGAGATGCTCACACTGCAGTATGGCATAGAACCCAATGCAGACGCAAGACAGATCCTCAATGCTATTCAAGAAGCACAAAAGCTGTGGTTTGATATGCCTAGCTGGGAGAAGACAGCACTTCTTAATGAGCTCAAAATAAAGAAGCATGTATAAAGAAATATATGACATCAATATAGGTGGTCTAAGCTATAGATTTATTAATTTCAAAAAAGCTGGACTTCGCTCAGTTGTATGTTTTAAAAAAATGGCTAAGTTTCGCATCAACCGCGTCTGTGATGTATTTTGGATCGTTAGCAGTGCAGATAACTCTAAAAATATAGACTACGGGTCTACAAACTCTATATTGACTGCCAACTTGAACATAGAAAGAGTTATACGTGAAAGAATGAATGAACAAAGGATTCCAAAAGAACTTAATAATTGGGAATATTTTTCACATGAAAATAATGAATGCTTACCAGACAAGTTTCAGTGGGTTAAGTCAATTAAATTTTGGACTTATGAAGATCCAACCAATAATTTAGGCGCGACGATCTCATCTGATTCTAGGCTTGACCCAGATAAACATGTATACTGGTCTGTATCTGATTTACTTAAGCGAAGCAGGCTCTTTGATGAAAATGGACAAGAAATAACACATAAATCTGGCCAAACAGCATCGCTAAATGAAGCCTATCAAATTGTATCTGAGATTATTGAGGAGATGAAAGATGCCAGCAGGGTTTAAGTTTAATAAGCATGAGGAGCAAGAAGATGCCGAATTGAAACGTGCTTATGATGAATTAAAGTCTTGGAAAGCTGAAACCTCTTGGCGAAAATTGGGCATCATAAAGGACCATGATGCTGTCATAACTCATAAAAGCAGTAATAGTAACATTTACTATTGGGAAGTAACAAGAGATTGTCACGAGCTTGTCAAGAATGGGCGAGCGTACTCTCTAAAAGATGCTATAAAAAATATTAAACTTACTATAAAGTATATAAAGCTAGGGGATAAGATTGATAATTTTTAAACCAGGAAGTTTAATTAAAATGAATGCCCTGCCAACATATAATAGGAAATATTATAATGTGTCTGCATGGACATTATATGGTGTCCATAAAAGAGCTATCACGAAAAATAGCCCTATCTACTGGTCTTCACAAGCTGAATATGATTTGGCACATCAAAGTATCACTATCCATTTAGGAGACCTTGCTTTATTTTTATATCAAGATGAATGTATGTTCTGCATTATCATAGATAATAAGTTTGCAGGTATATCGACAAACAGCGTTTTTAAGCCAACATTAGTTGCGTCTGCATGAATTTGCATCTGAAAATTAAAAAGATATTAGAGGTAAAATGGTCAATTTTAAAATTGGAGACTTACTTCATGTAAGCATTGATGATATTATTTGGCTTTGGGGGGGTTACGATAATAAAAACATTACACCCGCTAAATATCTCCATGCAGGTGAAACATATTATTTAATCTGTTTAACTGATTACTGTCATAACAGTAAAAGGTTTTACTTTTGTCTTGATGGTAAGACATATTATATAAGCTCAAAATTCATTCACCGGCTGCGCAAAATGTAGTATGATTAATAGACTCAAAACAGGGGACTTAATAAGTTTTAAGCCTAAATCTAAAAAATGGGCGTGGAACCTTCTCAGAGATGTATCTGATGGTCAAAGAGAGTTTAACCTTCTTCTTAGAGAAAATCGTGAGTATATCTTTATTGTTTTATATGATCATATAGAACGATACGAAGAGATTCAAGTTTTTAGTAACTGTGGGATATATGCATTGTGGATAAAAAGCCATGAAGAAATAAGATACGTTTCAGGTGCTAGTATCAAATGAAATCTAGAAAAGATGACTCAGCTCTTTTTAAGCCTGGTGACCTTGTCATGCCAGACTTTACTTGTGGAAGCGGGTTTTCAGATTTAGAATCTACAAGTGTTGATCTTTGGACCGTCGAAGGATTCGAATTGTATAAAGCGACTGGTAATGTTGATTCACATGCTACTTTGATAGATAGAAATGATATATTCATTTATATATGTGAGTATGTTTATCTGTATTTTACATATGATATCTTTTATTACAAAAATAAGTTTCTTATGAATTCACCGGATTCTAAAATTATGACACTCAAGTCTTATCCAACATAAATTATTATGAACTTAAGCGATTTCAAATTAGGCGATTTATTAACGACCAATTATAACCCTACAGCTTCCAGTCTTGATCGTGAAATATTTTTATACTATTTTAATGTATCTGAATATAACAAATGGGCTTATGCTGAAAGTAAAAGAATTAAAATTAAGGCTGTTGGTGAACCTGTGGTTTTTTTATGCAACGAAGATAATACATGGTGTTTTTTGCTGATTAGGAAAGAAATTATTGCGTTAGACTGGATGACACATAATTTAAGATTTAAACTTGTACAAAGGACTTGAGTGTCAGAAAGAATGATATGAATTTTAAAATAGGTGATTTAGTTAATGCTACCTTTAGTTTATATGAATTTGACTTTGGCCATAAACGTATATGGGCTCCTCCTGCCATCGGGTTTGATTCTGAATGTGATTCTGAGTTAATACAGATAAAAGTTAATAAGGTTCAACATGCTATCTTTATGGGTGTAGATGTAAATCCAATGTGGTATTATATTAATATTAATGGGATTAACGTAGCTGTATATAATAAGAGAGTTATTATTAGCGCGCTTGAGGAAACATCCATAAATGTGTAAGAAAACTTCCATACATATGGATTATGCCAAACCTGGGGATCTAATCTCGATACGCTTTTCGAAAAATTGTCAAAGTAGTAAAGTAAAAATACTTAATCTAACTTTAGAAGGCTTAGAGCAAAAGTTTGCTGGGCAAGCTTTAGAAAGTACACATTTTGCTGCAATTAAATTAAATCAAGGCCTTATTTTTCTTTTCACAAGAATAGAACGCTTCAGCGGTGAAAGCAAAACTGTATGGAATAAATGGGATGTATTTTTCTTTGATGGAAAGTTGATTTGCATAAGCAGACATGACAGGCGTATTATAGAAAGAAATCTTGTAGGAAGGGCTTGCTGAAATCTGTTAGTTGGGATGGCTTGGATTAAATCAATAAGAAAGGTAAAAATTTGTTAGATAAGCAAATTAAAGTAGGCGATTTAATTCATATCAAATTGAGTCGTGCTGTTTGCTTTTGGTCTACCAGGAGTATGATTAATCTAGCTGGAATATTTAATGAAGGTTGTAACTACGCAATTGTGAGCTTATCTCAAATAAAAGAGGTTCCCTGTGATTTTTCCTTAAATAATCGTTTCTATTTTTACTTTTATTATAATGAGAACGTCTATTACATATTAGATTCTGATTTAGATGCTCTAACTTTGGTAGGAAAAAATGATCAACTTCAATATAGGTGAGTTAATTCATTTTAAAACACGCGCTGTTATATGGATTTTAGAGGTACCACCTGCTAGTATAACTAGCGGAATGTTTATTGAAGAGAATAGATGTTATACTGCTATCTGTCTAAGCAGATATAAACACCAATCTTATGCTAAATATTATTTCTACCTTGAGGGTAAAACCTATCAGTTATTCGATGATCAGGTAAGACGTTTATCAAAAGTGAATTATGGCTGAAGTAAGCATAGAGAAGAATATTAAACTGGGAAAGCTAATCTCCTTCAGGCCCAAATTTAGCTTTTATGCTTTTGATAGTAGTGATATATCACCCCTCAGTTATAAGAAAGAATATCATGCTATATGCTTATCTAGTTATAGCCCTGATGCATATCAATATTATTTTTATATTGATAGTAAAGTTTATCGCATTTATGCGAATAAAATCTATGGTCTTTTGAAAGTATAATGTTATGCTTAACTTTAAGGTTGGAGATTTGATTTATATTAGACTTGCTTATCCATTGTTTATTTGGGAGCTATGTACTCTTAAATCCGCCTTATCGTGTACTGATTCACATGATGGGGGCTTCACGCTGGAAGAGAACCGTCCATATTATGGAATCTATTTAGACAGTGGCTATAAACAAGTATTTTATATCATTATAAACAATAAGTGTTACGTGACTTGGCCGTGCAGTATTTCTCCTGAGGATGTTTTTAATAAGGTAGAAATTTAATGAGCTTTGAAACAGGAGATTTGATTTGTATTAAATTTCATTGTACGGTATTTATTTGGGAGTTAGGCGCGCGCAAACGCTCCCAACGCCGAGGACCATCTTCGATAGGGCCACGCCCTGGCCGCTTTAAACTACAGGAAGGCTACTCATATTATGGGATTTATTTAGGTTCTGCCTATGTGTGCAATAAACACCATATCGCTATAAATAATAAATGTTATGTAATTTGGACACATAATATTTCTCCTGAAAGCATCCTTAGTAAGGTGGAAACTTAATGAATTTTAAAACAGGAGATTTGATTTGTATTAAGGCCGACTATACAATACTTGTTTGGGGATTAGGCTGGCAAAAAAATGCACCAACAAAAAAGAAATTAAAGCAAAACCACCCATATTATGCAATTTACTTAGCTAAAGATCTTGTGAACGAAAAGCACTATGTTTCTATAGACGGTAAATGCTATAGGCTTTGGGGAGAAAGTATTACTCTTAATTGTACTTTTGTTAAGGTAAATACTTGATGAAGCTTAAAATGGGAAACTTAGTTTATGTTGTACCCGATTGTACAATACTTGTTTGGGAACACGAGCCCCCTGCAGGTACAATTTCATGGCTTGAATTACATACATATCATGAATACTATGGAATCTATTTAAGCTCTAGGAATAATAAACATTATATTATTATGAGCAATAGATGTTTTGAATTTTGGAAGCATGATTTCGTTATTAGATGTACTATTACAAAGGCAAAATATGATAAATCTTAAAATGGGTGACTTAATTTGTATCGAGCCTCCATATATAATGTGGGCTTGGGAAATTTCAGGAGAAAGAAAGTATATTGAGTTTTTTAAAGGCGAGCCTCAATATGCAATCTATTTAGCTGGGATAGATTATACTCCAAAGAGAGTGTGTATCCTTGCCGATGAAGGTGTATATGTGCTATATCATGATACACTTTCTTTTATTACGAAGGTATGATTAATGTATGACTTAAAAGTTGGAGATCTGATTTGTATTGAGCCCAAGAATAAAATATGCATATGGGAGTATCAAAATTTTAAGAACCGTATCACATTTTATAAGGGCACTGAGTATTATGCAATTTATTTAAGATATTTTTCGTTAGATACAATACTCATCTTTGTTAACAGCCAAATGTTTTGTATGGCCACATATCACCGAGGCCTCAGCATTAAAAAGGTAGATGCCTGATGAATTTTGAAGTGGGGGATTTAATTTGTATTAATCTTAGAAATAGCTTGGTTATATGGGAGCACCCAAAATGTAATAATAACATTCTTCTTTCTAAAAATGTCAAATATTATGCAATTTTTCTAAAGCAAATTTCTCCAGCTACAGTATGTGTGATCATTGGATGTAGGATATATGGTTTTTCTTGCCCTATTACAAAGGTAGAAATTTAATGAAATTTGAAACAGGAGATTTAATCTGCATCGAAGCTAAAAAAAATATGCTTATATCTGAATACATGTACCAAAGTCATATTACTCTTCGTGAAGGTGATAAACTTTATGCAATTTTTTTGGGAGAGTTTTCTCTAACTATATCGTATATTATAATTGGTAATCATGTATACAACATGCCTATCCATCATGCTTATTTTACAACAAAGGTAGATGCCTGATGAAGTTTAGAGTCGGAGACTTAGTCTATATTAAATTTGCTTATAGTGTGTTTTTGTGGGAGTATCCAGCATGTAAAAATAGCATTACTCTTGCCAAAGATGTCAAGCATTGTGCAGTTTTTTTAGGTAAAAAAGACAGTGCAACATGTTTTTTGCTGGTTAGAGAAAAAGTTATCTCGTTAGATTGGTTGGTATATAATTTAAGGTCTAAGTTTATACAAGGTATGACTAATGTATGATTTAAGAGTTGGAGACCTGATTTGTATTATACCTAAAACAAAGACATGGGCTTGGGAAGTCGCTCATCCTGGAATAAGATCTGTATGTAATGTAGGTACTGAATATTGTATGATATATCTAGAATATTTGGCAAACGGTATAGTTCATGTCTTAATTGGTAATGCAGTGTATTCATTGGCTCTTGACTTGTTTCATGAGCCTACAAAAATATATAGGAGAGATAGTGAATAGCGTCAGTTGCATTAAGAGAGGCGAGTTAATCTATATTAAGCCCTTTGGTATTTGTGCATATGCTTGGCCATACAACACTCGTGACCCGTTGGATTACATACAGCTAAAACCGGATAATCTTTATCCTGCTATTTTTTTCGTGTTGATGATAAATGTTTACAGCGTTGTAATAGAGAAATTGCCATTTATTATAAAGACAGCATGTATTTTCTTATGTTAGATGATACATTTTCTATTGTTACACCAGAAATGAAAACTTATGAGAAATAAACTTAAATGTGGTGATTTGATTGTTATAACAACACTTGATATACCTGAAGGAGAGGTAAGGAGATTGTATGCTGAGAGGGTTTTTAATTCACAAGGCTGGTCTTCATTTGAGGTTAAGAGAGAGCAAGAAGTTGTGTATGTGTGCTATGACAAAAGAAAAAGGAGGGACTGCCTGCTTCTAAACGGGGTCCTTATCATGTATCAAATTAACTTTGATGCCACATTTATCAAAGCTAAGTTAGTTTCTAGTGCAAATAAAACTGCTGTGATGCTGCGCTTACGGGATATAAATGACTACTTTTAAATCTGGCAGCTTGCTATCAATTAAACCCATACATGATCAATTTGTATTTCGTTTTAATGGTAAAATCAAGGAGGAGGCGCCGTACCTTTTAAAGAAAGATGTTGTATATTCGCTAATTATCTTATCAAGCGTTCGTGACTTAGATGATGGATATTATGACAAAGTGTACTTTATTATTGGTGCCAAAGCTTATTTAGCATACGCACGTACTCTTATGTATCATGCAGTAAAACAAATATAGCGTATCTTGTTTTAAATATGTTATATACCCCTTAAGGGAAGAGTGTTAGGCCACTTAAGACCTATACAAAATAGCAATTATTCATTAATTAGTGAGTACAAAGCATGATAACTTATCTTAAGGTTGGTGATTTATTAACAATTAAGCCCAAGCACGGGCAAATTGTATTTCTTCGAGGAGAGAAGGACTCAACACTTCTTTTAAAGAAAGGTATCACGTATTCACTACTAATTCTATCAGACAGTGCTGTGGATAGTACTGCCTACACTCGTACTATATGCTTCGTTATAGGTCGTAAGGTTTACACGTCATTTGTGAGCAATATCATGTATCATGCTGTAGAAAATAGTGCATCTTGTTTTAATATGTGATATGATTAATATCATTAATTATAGAAATAAAATTTAACTTTGGTAAAGGCCGACATGAGCGACTTTAAATGCGGAGATTTAGTATTAATTACCTTTACTTTCATAAAGGATGAAGACCCTATAGATCTTACTTTTACTACAATAGAATTTTTGGAAAATAATAGAAAGTATATGAAGGGTGATAAAGACTATACCTATAGTCATAGGCTCAATAATGTCAAAAGACACGAGCTTGTCATATGCCTTAATACAAGCCCATGTGATGAATATTTTAAATATTACTTTAAAGGAAGATTTCTGGGCCACGACAAGACTTTTGATAAGATCAAGTATAATTTAATTAGCTCAAAGAATAATAAAAATGATTGATTTAAACAAATTTAAAACTGGAGATTTGTTATCTATTCAGGTACAAGGGCGCCCTATTAGTCTTGAGGTAAATATACCATTTACGTCCATGGAAGATCTTATTACATGGGAAAATATGGTGTCGGCCGAGGGTGTAGTTTCTTTAAGCCCAAAGTATAAATTCCTTCGCATTAAACGAAAAGATAATAAAGCTACTTTTCTTGCTAGAAAAGATAATTGGGCTGTACTTTTGTGTATGGAAACCTTTATATGCATAAACTTATCAAGTGACTGGATTTACTTTAAGCTAATAAGTTCAAAGAATAGTTAACATGAAGAGCCATAGTGTACATATAAGTCGAAAAGCTGCCCTTATGGCTCGTGAAGTGACATCGGGCGCTCGCGCAATGGGCGCCCCTCCAAAGCACAAAAAAATATTCCTACCTTCGCTCGTCAACACGTTTTCAAGAAATAAAAACATTTCCCTACCTGCGCGCGCCCCACATCTGCCGTATAAAAAGTATACACTAGTCATGCTCCTGAACAATAACTCGGCCGCCTTCACGCTGCATGCATCACAACCCACCAGCATGAGAATTCTGCCGTTTTTTCGTCATTTTTTTACACTCAAAATTAAAAGAAAAAACCTAGCCCCACGAAAGATAGCGAGGGGTAAATGATGTCAAGGCCTAATAACAAAAACTCCATAAAGTCACGGCGCCCTATTTGCTTAAAAGACCTTGAGGTAGGTGATTTAATTAAAGCTTATTTTACATATGTTTATACCGAACTTTCATGTGCCAACCAACCTGCCATTAGCAGCTATAAAACTATTAAAGCAGTTTTTCTTGGAGTTCAAAAGACTCCTGCAAAATTAAACAAATATTACTTTTATGCACTTGGAGATAATAGCTTTAATTTTTTCATAACCAAAAAGCCCTATGTTCAAGAATTGAAAAAAATAGTGAAAGATAGCGGGTAGGTAAATAATGTCAAAATGTAATAGTCAAAAACACCCTAAGCCCGCTCAAAGGTTATTGGCAAAAGACCTTAAAGCTGGTGACTTTATCAAAGCTTACTTTGTATATGTGTATACCAAAACCTCAACAGGTAGTCAAGATTACACTCACAGTCATAGAACAATTAAAGCAATCTTTCTTGGGAATCAGAGAATTTCTACTAAATATATAGAGCAAAATATGTGTTGCTTTTATACATTCGATCATATTGGTTTTAATTTATTCTGGTCTCAAAGACGTTACATTAAAAACCTGCAAAGAATAATAGGCAAAAGCACATGAAATCACAACGTACTTTATCTATAGAAGATCTTAAGATAGGTGACTTTGTTGAATGTCGCTTTTATTGCCTATATGATACGCTGGGTCATTTAAACTATAAAGATAGCAACAAAAGTTTTAATGCTGTTTTTGTTGGAACTAAGATGAATGCAGCCTATCCAATCTGGAATAGATATTACTTTTACGTTTATATTAAGGGCAGGCTTAAATTGCATTATACCTTTGATGAATATATAAAGGAACCAATTTTACTATTATGTTAGATCTAAATAAGGGTGACTTGCTTATTAGAGCTGATGATGAGTTTAAGCTTTATTGTGAAGCTCTTGAAATGCATGAGTTTAAGATAGCATATAAGCATATTGTTAACGCTCAAAAATTAAAGTCTATTTGTGCTTATGTTGCAAGTGCCTCTGGCATTGAAGAGAAATCTAGGCTATATCTGGAGGCTTCTCGGTTTGCTGCTATGGCAGGAGATGATAATAAAAGTAAATCCCTGGCTGCTTTTTCTGCAGATATTCAATTAGATGATAAAGCTCATAATAAATCGCTTCTTCAAGCTTTAAAAAAGTATCCAAGCAAATATGAGACTTCTGGTGTAAGAGAATTGCATTATGCAATTGACTATGACGCTCCTATGAATATTGGCGATGTCTTTTTGTTAGATGAAGTTAGCTGTCGCTGCATTCATAGTACATCTGATGAAGATGGATTTGTTTATGATGGACTTGTCTGCGCCAAATCGGATTATGCTGTTTGTCTTAGCCATATAAATTATAGCAGTAATGTTTACTATCTTATCTCTGCTAGAAAGCTTATATGTGAATATCACGACCATATGAGATTTTACGGAATCAATATTAATGCAGATTTTAATTTTATGCCTTCGGAGAAAATATGAAAAAGCAATTTACATTCATAGATGAGCTTAATATTGGTGCTGTTATCGAAGCTAACATTAAAGCTGCTAATGTTGAATGTTTACATACGCTTTCACAATTTAAAATAAAACTTTGGAGCCCACGCCGGAGAATCTACATCTTCCTTGGAGTTCAAAAATCCAAGTTTTTGTATCCAAGATGGGACAAATGTTATTTTTATACAGAAAGTGATAATACTATATTTTGGTGTTATAGTTACCAAGTTAACAATATTAATCTGATGGCTTATGCTCTTGAAAGATGAATAAATGAATGTAAAAAAACAACCTATAAGTCACGACAGGCTTGAAATAGGAGACCTTGTTGATGTATATTTTACGTATATCTATTACTCCCCGCGTGGGAACAACGATCGTGAATATTGTAGAGCACATATTCGTGTAATTTTTTTGGGCCTTCAAAAAACGAAATCAGGTAATCCAGCACATAGCAAGTACTATTTTTATGCTTCAGCCGATAGAACTTATGATGCATTTTGGTCTTTTGAGTATTACATTAAAAGCTTAACTCGTTTAAAACAAGGAGATGATTGTTAAAAAATGATAAACAAGTTGGCCAAGATTTATCCATAGAAGATCTTAATATAGGAGACCTTGTTGAAGCTTATTTTAAGTATTTTGTCTATGCCAATGGGTCATCAACCGGGGGTTGTGATTATAGAGACCGAGCCCATGTAATCTTTTTTGGAACAAACAGTTATTGTAAAGAGCATAATACATACTGTTTTTATATGCCTAGTCAAAAGAAGGTGTTTTGGACGCACACAGCATGTGCTCAGGATCTAATTCGGCTATAATAAAATGACGTTTTCGTATAACTAGGATAGCATATCTAATGAATTTAAATTTAAGAATAGACAAAATTGATTTGATCGCTGGAGTTGATCATAATTTTAAACTTTATAAAAAAATGCTTGAGAAAAGTGAGATAAAGAAGGCTTGTATTTATCTACACAATGCCTTAAAATTAAGCGCTGCACGTGCTCATCTTTTAAGCAAAGATAACCCAGTCGAGAAAGTGGAAGCATATGCAAAAACAGCTCAACTTGCCTATATAGGGGGAGATATAAGTAAAGGTCACTATTTTATTGATGAATGTCTCCGCCCTGATCTTAAGGGTGTAATAACTTCCTTTTGCGAAAATGTTAGAAAAAATCCACCAAGAGCATCATATGAATTTGCAAATACTTTTATAACCGATTTCTCTTTGAAGCACAGAAAATATGAAATTGGCGACATCACATTAACAAGTAATATTGATTTCAAATGTGTGGATGGGAAGCGGAATTGTATTATAATTGATGTCGATTATGCTGTTTGTCTTGGTGGCAGCACTAGTGATACTAACATTCATTATTTAATCAATGCAAGAAAAAATATTTTAGAGCCTGACGCTTTTATGGATTTACACGGAGTAAGACTGAATCATGATTTTACATTTGCACCCATCGAAGGAACGATTAAATGAACACCAGGCTAGACTTAGATAAAATCGATATACATGCTGAATTTGAAAATAATCTCGGGCTTTATTACAAAGCTCTTGAAGATATTAATATGGCATTGGCATACAAACATCTGATTGCTGCTATTAAGTTAAAAAATATTTATGCTTTTACGCTAGATGTTAGCTCTAATAAAGAAAAGGTTACAGCATATTTGCTAATAGCAAAGCTTTTTGATGCATTAGGTGATTTAGCTAAACGTAACTCCTTTGTACATAAAGCAAAAATTATGGCATTAAACAAAAATATTTATGCTGAATCTGATCATTTTGCAAAAACTCATACAAGATTGAGGTGCCCGGATGGCGTTAAAATTCTACATCATCACACACAGGATTGTGAAGATATTAGCATGGGTAATGTCTTTTTATTAGACCAAGTTACCTGCCGTCTTATGAACATACAAGAGAAAAACAAAAAACAATTTACTCCGGCTACATCTGATTATGCCATTTGTCTTGCTTCATCCGGTTATAAGTGTATTTGTTACCTTATACATGCAAAAAAAATTATTGAAGAATCTAAAACATTTATAAGATATCATGGAATCGATGTTAGCGCAGATTTTAATTTTATGCCTTCGGAGAGTGGGCGGATAAGTTATGGTAAAAATTAAAAAACGAGAAAACAGATTGCATCGACGAGCTATAACGATAGAAGAGATGAATATAGGCGATTTGATCAATGCCTATTTTGACTATAGTTATAGCGTTGATACCAGCCCCTGGTCAAAGGATAGGAACTATTCTGGTGGGTATTTTTATGCTGTTTTTATTGGGATTAAATGCAACTCAAATATTCCTGGCTTGAACAGGCTTTATTTTTATGTCTATGCTAAAAATGGCTCTGCGATGCGTTACATTTATGAAGACCTTATTGACGGAGTGTCATTATTATGCAAAGCTTAAGTACTTTAGATCTAAATAAGGGTGACCTGCTTGCTAAAGCTGATCATGAATTTGAGCTTTTTAATAACGCTTTCAAGAAGTCTAAATTTGAAATAGCGCGTAAGCATATTACAAATGCTTTTAAGCTAAAGACAATATGTGCTTATAATACAAACATATCTGATGCTAGGGAGAAAACTATATTATACTTGGAGGCATCTAGGTTAGCTGCTATAGCAGGTGACACTACAAGATGTAAATTTCTCTTATCTTCTTCTAAAGATTTTGGGTTAACGTTCAAAACCCATGATAAACTACGTTGTCTAACTATAGATAGATATCCATATCAACATAACATTAAGCTCGCTAATACATTACCTTCAAATAATCTTAATGCTCCTATAAACATTGGTGATGTTTTTTTGTTAGATGCAATTAAACTTCAAGTTGCTTTTGGAGATACATCATATATTGCAGTTTCATCAGACTATGCTATTTGTATTAGTGATACATTTTACGATAGAAACATTTTTTATCTTGTTTCTGCTAGAAAGTTTGTCTGTGAGGCTCATACCTACATTAGTTTTTGTGGGGTTAATGTTAGCGCAGATTTTAATTTTATGCCTTCGGAGATCACTGGGAGGGTAAATGGTGTCAAGCAGTAACATTCAAAAGCATACGAGATCTCATCGTGTTTTATCGATAGAAGATCTTCGGGGCGGCGATTTAGTTGTAGCACATTTTAATTGCAGCTATGACGTCAATTATACAAGCCATGTACATTTTAATAGTTGTTTTAATGCTATTTTTATCGGAATTAAAGAGAACACAATTGGCCGTGATCAGCTTTACTTTTATTTTTGCATTAAAAATAAACCAACGTTACGTTATTCTTATAAAGAATATATTAGCAAGTTAGTGTTGTTATGCTAAATCCAAATACTTTAAATTTACATAAGAGCAACTTGCTTGTTAGGGCTGATCATGAATTTGAGCTTTTTAGAGATGCTTACAAGAAGTCCATGCTTAAGCTAGCACATAAGCATATTACAAATGCCTTTAAACTGAAGGCTGTATGCGCTTATAGTACGAGTACCTCTAACCCTAGGGAGAAAACTAGGCTATACTTAGAAGCATCTAGGCTAGCTACTATAGCAGGTGATAGTAATAGATCTAGAGCTCTCGTAATATTTTCTAAAGATCTTGGTTTAACAACCAAAGATTATAGAAAATTACATCATCTAGCTACAAGCAAGTACCCATGTGAATATAATGATAATAAACTCATGGATTTGTATAATTCAGAGGGTCTTTATAATCATATAAATATTGGTGATGTTTTTTTGTTAGATAAAACCTGTTGTCGGGTTGCTTTTGTAAAGCCTGAAGACTCTCGACAGGATTCCTACATTGTAGTTAAATCTGAATATGCTATCTGCATTAGTAATAAACTTTATGATAAGAGTGTTTTTTATCTTATTTCTGCTGGGAAGTTTATCTGTGAAACTCATGTCTACATAAGGTTTCATGGAATCGATGTTAGCGCAGATTTTAATTTTATGCCTTCGGAGAGTCCAACTTCAGATTTTGCATTTGTACCACTAGAGGGAATAGATGAATACTAAATTAAATTTAAACAAAGTTGATATGTTCGCTGAAATTGAGAACAACTTTGAACTTTATCACAAAGCTCTTAAAGATGTTGATATGAAGCTGGCATATAAGCATCTGACCGCCATTCTTAAACTGAAGACTATCTATGCTTACATGTTAAGCACTAACTGCAATGAAGAAAAAGTTATAGCATATATAGAAACAGCAAAACTTTTATATGCATTAGGTGATCTAACTAAAGGTAATTCTTTTGTACATAAGGCAAAAATGATGGCATCATGTGAAAAAGCTTACGATGAGTTGGCTCGTCTATCAACATCTCACATAAAATTAGATTGCCCATCTAAAATCAAGAATTTATACAGCCAAACTTACCACGATCGTATCAAAGATATTAGTACAGGCAGTGTATTTTTAATGGATCAAATTTCTTGCCATATCACGAATGCACAAAATGTTACGAAAGATACTGGGAAATTTTTTGCAGTTATATCTGATTATGCTGTTTGTCTTACTTCATCTGAAGATAGAGATGTTTATTACCTTATGCGTGCGAAGAAATTTATCCAAGAATCTAAAATGTTTATGAAATATCATGGAATCGATGTTAGCGCAGATTTTAATTTTATGCCTTCAGAGAGCATGAATTAATGTTTGATAAATTAAGCTTAAATAAAGTTGGCTTGCTTTCTGAAGCTGAATTGAATTTAAGGCTTTACAAAAAAGCACTTGAAGAAAGAAATGCTGAATCGGCCTATATCCATTTACTTAATGCTTCTAAATTAAAAACTGCATACGCTTATGCCCTAAGTGAAAAACAGATTAATGAGAAAGCGATAGCATATATGGAAATAGCTAAACTTGCTTATATGATGGGAAATTCAAGCAAGGGTCGTACTCTTATTAACAAAGACATATTTCATGGCTTGCGTCCTGAGGTCTTTTTTGCTTTTACTGAACTAGTAAACAAGCCCCCTCAACCGGACAAGCTAATTATGAATGCTGCATTGCCTAAGCTATCCACCTTAAACAAGCAGTGTGAGGTTGGAGATATTATCATGCTAGACAATGTCCTCAGCTGTTGTACTTTATGTATTACTTCCCATGAACCGTCTATTGATAACACTATTAGTATTATATCTGACTATGCTATCTGCCTTACAACAAGTAGCAATTGGAATATATTTTATTTAGTTCATGCAAAAAAATTCATTTATGAGTCTATAAATTATATGATGTTTCATGGTGTCAATATTAGCTCAGATTTATTTTCGTGCCTTGGGGGGGAAATGAATGATCACTAAATTTGGTATCACTGATCTTGTTGAACCTGAGAAATTAACACTGCAGGCTGTTAAATACCCTACTGCTTATGAACTTGCACTTAAAGAGGATAAGCTTGAATTAGCGTGTGATTATCTTACAGCTGCTTTTAGATTGAAGACTGCATATGCTTACAGCTTTTCTTATCAGCGTAACTACAACGAAAGAGCAGCTGCATTCAGAGAAGCAGCAAAGCTTGCTTGCATGATATATGATGAAAGAAAAGCTAACAGCTTTTTGTCAATAGCAGCAGGCCTAACGACAAGTGACGAATCTCATCTTCAGGGTGCTGTAAAGGAAATGCTGCCTAAATCTAACGCAAGCCTCCAAAACATTTTAATAAAAAGACTAAATGAAAGATCAATTGTTCCAATTAGAATAGGAAATGTTTTTTTATTAAATAATGTTGATTGTTATCATGCTGGAAGTGGTGAAGCTTTTTATATTGAGCTTGATATCGCGATATGCTTAAGTAAGCTTGATAAAAACTATGGCGCATATTATACCTTTTATGTGATCGGTGCAAAAAAGCTTATTAAAGAATCTGATCGATTTATGAAGCGTTATTGTTTCATGATTTCATAATGAGATTGATAGTTGGGTAGTTGTTTATTCAGTGTATATGTTTATAAATTATGATAATATTAATCTATGATTTTTAGATATAAAATCACTGTTATTTAGCATGTAGCGTATAAACTCTTTTTGGCTAGCTTATAAATATGAGAATAACTAAACGACTTCGAAAAGCTGAATTGTGTGCAGGGAATTACTTTGTTATATCACAAGCATATTTTTATACTTCAAAAATATCTTTCTCAAAAAACAGGACTATGTCTTATATAAAGTCAGACATTGCAGTTTTTCTTTCTGCTGATTATAGCACAAGCCATGAAAAGCATGCATGTGTGTTTTATCTCATTGGTGCTCGCAAGTATGTTTATACAACAGTTGATGCTATGTTTAAGAACACAATTTATAAATAAATTTAAAGAATTTTATCACCTTACACTCTCAGGAGGAATAGTTGATTGCTGAATCACATCTTAAGATGTTTAATTGTAAAACAAGAGTCTATATTAGTGCTTATAAGCTTGCGTTCAAAGAAGGTAAACTTGAATTAGCATGTGATTATCTTATTAATGCTTCTAAGTTGAGCGCTTTATATGCTTATAATCTAAGCAGTTGCAGTGATAAGAAAGCGGCCGCATATTTAGAAGCAGCAGAGCTTGCTTTTTTAGCGGATGATGTTGATAGAGCAATTTATTACATTTCAAAAGGCGTAGATTGTAACCCGTCTGACCGCCTTCTTCTTTCCCTCAGAGAATTGAATAAAAATTCTCCAAGAGCAAAAAAGATTTTATCGGACATTTTTTTAAGAAAAAGAATAGAAAAACAAAGATTAAATCCTAATATAGGTGATATATTTCTTTTAAGTGAAATCCCCTGCTTTAACTATAAGCGGATTGATGATAATCCTTGGCACGATAAAACAATGTATGTTAAATTTGATTATGCTATTTATATTTCATCTTATAAGTCCCTCGCCGACAACGAAATTAAAAACTTACTCTATTTAATTAATTCAAAAAAATATATTAGTGAGCATAAATCATTTTTGCACAAATATGCACTTAATATTTTAGAGTTATATAAATTATGATTAATCAGCCTATTGTAAATGCTTTACTTATTAAAGCAGAAAAAAAATTAAGTGCATATAGAGATGCCCTTAAAAAAGGTGAGCTTGAATTAGCATGTGATTATCTTATAGCTTCCGCAAAGTTAAAAATTGCAATTGTTTATATCGTAGATACTAGTGATATAACCAATAAAGCAATTGCATATAGAGAAGCAGCAAGGCTTGCTTACATCACTGATGACTATCATAGCGCAAACCAGTTTCTGTATAAAGGACTAAATGTTAGTAGGTTTCAAAAAAATATTTCTGATTCAATACGTATTTTACAGAATGACGTGCCCAAACCTGAACCGCTTCTTAAAAGTATTTTAATAAGAAAAAGATGTGAAGAAGAGAGGAAAAAATTTAAAATAGGCGATGTGCTACTTTTAAATGATAAATTTTTCTTTACATCTAACACTAATAGGCCTGAAACAGTTAAGGTGGATTTTGATTACGCAGTTTGCATCTCGCAAGCTTTTGAGTATTTTGAGATGCAAAAATATACCTTTTACTTAATTTATTCAAAAAAGTTCATCAGTGAATCTTGTGCGTTTATGAGATCACAGTGCATTGACGTTAAATGGTTGCTTTCATGATTCCTCTAACTCTTTAAGCATAAAGCAAAACAAATATGAAATTCATCAAAGATAAATCAGCTAATGTAGGAGACCTAGTAAGCGCTCACTTTCTTGTTACATATAGCTTGGCAAATATAAGCAGAGAAAAGATAATCACTACATATAAGAGTATGTACAATGTTGTTTTTCTTGGCTTATGTGAATACCAACATGTACCTAATCACAAACTGCTGTTTTTTTATGCTGGTGAGATAGGTATGTTTTATACATATGAACACTACATTCAAAGATTTCAAAATAACAGGATCGTTAAATGAAAATTGATGGTATACAAATTAACTTTGGGACATTAGTTGAAATAAAGCTTGCTATCTTGTATACTCCAGATAGAATCCATTATGGCACAGATGAAAAAACGGTATCAATTTTTCTTGGCTTATATGCACATAAAAATTATGAAAGGACTATGTTTTTTTATGATGCTATTAACGGCTTATTTTGTACACGTGAGCAATACATTACAAGCTTAGCATTGCTAAAATCACTTGAATGCTAGCAAATGAATAATAAAAATTACATTATTGACCCTAATACTCCATTTGGGAGCTTATTTACTATGAGTGCTAGAATTATAATTGGTGATCATCTCATAGAGACTAAGAATAACATAGCAATTTATACCGGGCTATCTAAAACTGAAATTGCTCGTGGATCTGTTGTTATCTATAAATTGTATTTTTACATTAGGGAACCCAACGTAAAAGTACTAAAGCTAGCTAAAACATATACAGATTATATTTATGAGCTAAAGCTTATTACATAAAATTTAATTTATTTTAGGTTAAAACATAAAAAAATACATACCACTTCATAATAAAGCAACGAATGAATAAGGTAAACATGAGCTAGTTATAAAAAGCTATGAAATATAAAAATGAACAATACCTTGCTCCTGGAGATCTTATAGCTATAGAAGATTTGTATATGATGTTATATCATATTGATGACACAAAGAAAAAGAGATATAAGGGCAAGCTTTTTTACTATGTGCTATCTGATACTGCAGTATGTGTCGAGGCATCAGAGTATAGGCAAAAATTTTATTTAATTAAAGCTCGTAAATTCGTTTATCATGATTTATCAACTCTTGACTATCACACAAATAGTTTGAAAAAAATTTGTGGAGCTAATGATGTCAAAAACTGGTAAGTTAGTCATAGAAATTGGTGATGCCATTCTTATTAAACAAAAATATGTGTTCACAGATGATGATCCTAGTTATTATATAGAGCATGATATTGGTATTTGCATATCTGAATTAGATAGTCATGACTACACACAAAAGTTTTATTTAATTAATTCACGAGTAATTGCACTTGAACAACCCGATGTTCTATTCTACAATTGCAGCTTAAGTAAGCTTTTACTTACAAGATATGATGAAAGCTAATTTATTGTATATGTTTAAAATCCATGTTATATTGATATAACATGGATTTATTTTTATGCTTATAAAGATTAAAAATGGCGCTAAGCTTGAAATAAAAATTGGAGAATTATTTCGCATAAGTGCCATGCTTGTATACCCTAAGTCTATGAAGATGTCTTACAATAATGAGTGCTGGGGAATTCTTAAAAATAAGTATACTGTTTTTCTTGGAGCAGGTGAATATGATACAAACATCGCCGGCAGGGGCTACGCACGGAAATTATATTTTTATGTGTACATTGATTCTAGAAAAAAGTGGAATAAGTTTCACACATATGATTGGCATATTTTCAATTTAGAGAGTATTGCTATAAGTTATGAAACTTAACTATAAAATGAAAAACATTAAGCTGGGCGTTTTATTTGAGGCTGCAATCGAAACTTCACAGGAAATAAATACATCATTTTATTATGAAGGTGGAATATATAGTGCTATTTTTTTAGGACATAATATAAATACAAACATACTTTACTTGTCTATATTTGACTCCCTAAAAAAGGAATGGGCAGCTATAACCACATATGAACACTACGTTTATGTTTGTAAAATTTATTAAACTTACTAATTCGTTAATTCAATTATGAACATAATGCAAAAAAATAATCTAACAAATAAGCTTCAAAAGGGAGATTTTTTAAAGCTTCACATAAAATATGTGTTATCATCAAAAAATAATATCGTATTGCCGCATGGATATTATTATGCTATCTTATTAGGTGTTGTTGATAACACATATCCTGCGCGTCACAGGAATAAAAAGCTATATTTATTTGCAAAATATATAGAAAGTAATAAGCATCAAATAGAGATTTTTCCTACATCGTGGGAGCTAATCTATACATATGAGTGCTTTATTAAAAGTGTAGATAATTTATGAACAGAATGTCTTTAGGATCTATACAAGATCTTCCTGCAGGATCATTTGTAGTGTTAGAAAATGTATCTTATTTTAAATTGAGTGTTTTTGGTAAGCATTATCTAAAATTAGCTACAGCAATTTATATATGCAGCGTACCAAGAATTCACGGATTTATTTGTTTTTATTTGCTTGAGTCAAAAGAATTCATGGAAATAGAAAAATTTAGCGCACTTAGATGCTTGACTTTTTATAGTTAATTTATGAGTAATATAAGCAACATTTCTAATAAATTTATTGAAATAGGTGATCTTATTAAGATTAGCTCTGAATTCGTTTACGGTTATGAGGTAACCCGAGCTAATAGACTAGAAATGTCAAAAGGTATAATCGCTATTTTTCTTGGTGAATCTTACATAAACCTTAGTTATGATGACACTCCAAATTTATTTTTTTATGCTCGCTATAAATTAGATAACATAAGATATACATGGAAAATCGTCTATGTATATAATCGTTTTGTGGAAATAGAAAGATATATTAATGAATAACCTTTGTATAAACCAATTAAAGATTGATGAGACAGTATATACTCATGCAGGATGGTACTATATATATAAAGAGTTTATAGACACAGTTAATAATGCTAAGTGCTATAAACGCCCGAAACTGTTTCACAAGCTCGATCCAGCAGTATACATCAACGCTGCCAATCTTAAATGCACTTTTCTTGGTACATTTAAAAAAACATGTAAATGTAGTGAGCTAATTACTGCGGTTTTTATATATTTTCATAAACATAGTGAGTTTTCTTATAAAATTTTATGTGTAGATGCCAAAGATATTAAAGGGTTAATGGGAGGTGCCCATAAATGACATCAGTTGCATATGCTATAGCTAGACTTGATATAGGTAGATTATGTAAAATACAGTCATATAGCTCTTGGTCTAAGACTAAAAGTCTTGGAAAAGCACTAGGGAAAGATTCTATATATAATGCTATTTTCTTAGGGAGAATGAAACATATGCAAAATACATGCGTATTTTATATGTTTTCAAATAAGGGCTTTAAAGATGAGATCGTATATACTAAAGATAATCACATTATTACATGTATTCTTTTGTAGGTTACATTTAGTGTGTTTAAAGTATTCAAGTGTTTTATATTTTATGTAGATATAAATTATGAATAAACTTCATATCACAAATGAATATCTTTTTGGACAGACTTTAGCCATTTATGATATTTGTATTAATGATCTCAACTTAAATATCAGTATGCCTATTCTAGGAATTTCCAGGTTAACCCCTAGTAAATTAAAATATAAAATATAATATCCTATATAAATATACTCTAAGTTTACTAGGGGTTAACCTGGAAACTCAAATGCATGTTTGAATCCTATATTAGGATTAAAATTTAAAAAAGGAAACTATAATGGTACGAGAAGAAGCACATAAAACATTTCGTGTAGCAATAATGTCAGCTGTCCTTGGGGGTTCATTAATCATATCTTCTGGCTCAATCGAAAGCATTTATAACAATGCAACTAGTGAACCAGCTACGAAACAAAGAATCTTAAAAGATAAATGTGAAACCAAAATTGATCTTCTTAAAGAAGAGCATGAATCTGCCCTAAAGATTTTGAATGAAGAACTTAAAAGTGCAGAAAATTTATGCGATTCAAAAACAAAACTAGCAATTACAACTTGTGAGCAAGATTTTTCAAGCCTTAAGGGTAGAATCTTTGATGCAGTTTGTGATTCTGACTCAACCCTTTGTGACCGCAAGGATGTGGTTGAGGCCAGTGAATAAACACTCACCAAAATAGAAATGATAAAATCAGCAGCTATAAAAAATCCCCTAAAAGTCTGGTCGCTTCCGGCGCCGGCACGACACCATAATATAATTGCACTTATGCATGATAAAGATGACCCTCATGTACATGGAGTCTCAATTCAGGGATTTTTAACTCATGAAGGTAAATTTCTTAATCGAAAAGAAGCCGCAAAATATGTCTTGGAAGTCGGGCAGCTTAAAAAACTAAAATGGCCACCAAATCTTTTTTCTGAAGATTTGTGGTAACAAGGAGAATATGACAGAAAAAGAAAAACGAGCAATTATTTCTGAACTTTGGAATTGTCCATGCTGTAGCTCTATTGTCACTGATAGATCTAGAAGAGTTCTGGATAAAGAAACAGGTAAGCGTAGATATGGCGGATCGTATCTTGCATGCCCAAAAGGGCATGCATATTTTTTATCCCCATCTAGTATAGAGGGTTATCTTAATGGGAAGACCCGCCTAATAAGCATAGGGTCAGGTGAAGTATTTGAAAGCTTTATGCTTTCAAGATTCAACTTAATTAAATAAAACAATGCTAAGTGGTTGGGCTTAAATATGCACCAACCACTTAGCATTGTTTTATTTTTTTATTCAGAATCAAGCTTTAGGCAAGCCAGGGCAAGAGATATCTAAGAAGAAAGTGATATCTCTTGCCCTGGGGGCATGGCAGATTAAACGTTTACGGCGAATAGCGCTTTCTCAAAGCTAGAAATCATTGAAGCTGAAGAGGGTGCCAATGCACTAGCATGTAGCGTTTCTTGCTCTTTGGGACCACACCATGTATAAACAGTTGTATTCATATCATCTTGCACAAGAATACAATTCCTTTTTGACTTCCTCTTCTGTGCCTCTTCCAAGCTTTCTTGTGACTGGTTAATTTCAATAACATTTTCCTGTGGACCCTTAGAAGCCGCAACATCAATTGACAACGTAGTAATAAGCATTAATTTTTCCTTATGAGCAACCATCATCAGGCTTACCATGCTCAAGGTAAGCAACGCCCAGCGGGCGTTTCGGTAATTTACTCTACCTTTCGATCTGGCTTAATTGCCAAATACATTGCTGAAACAATATAAAGTGATGTTAGTCCTGCTGTAATCATTGTACTTTGCTTTCCTTTTGTTAAAGTGCAAAAATTATCTAACCAGGATTTTATTGTAATAAATTATTTTATTAAAGTGATTATAAATCATTATAAAAACTATTACAAATAGTTAATATGATTCTTCAAATCGCACAAATCTATCTTCAACCCAAAATTGCTCAATATATGAACCCTCACCAAAAGTGAAGCAATAAGTAGAGGAATTATTCCAGCCTCTTATCTTCTGACCAAAAGATTCCTTGTGAAAATCCTCTGCCTCTCTTTTACTAAAAGCTTCTCTGCAGCTAAAAGCAGTAGAGATTCCATCAGATGATACTACGATATATTGCTTCTTTGTCATATTAGTTAATTTCTAAATTAAGTGTTAATTTTTGTGCCAAGTGGCTGGATTTGATTAGGAAAATTAGACTCTATTCCATTTTGCTCAAATAATTTTTTTCTTGCATGATTGTAAGCATTAGTCATATTCAAAACAGATTCTGCCTTTTTATATGCTTTGTCTGAGGTCAGATCGGCGTATACGCAACCTTCTGGATCATCTCTAAAATCTAAAATTGCATCAAAACTAAGATCGCCGCTATCATCATATGCTAATGATAATGCTAAACCTCTTGGGTGAAGCATGTTTCTGTTAATTTCTTGCAGTAAACCAAGTTCCCTAAACTCTTTAAGAGTCATTTTTTTAACTGCTTTTTCTTTATTGAAAGTCATCTTAATTTAAGGTAAATCATTTAAAATCTTTGTACACAGATAATTGTTAAAACGACTGCGGTAAAAATAAAAAGAATATCATATAGTGTGACATCATACCAATTTTTCATTTTTAAATTTTAATCCTAATATAGGATTTAAGCGTGCATTAGAGTTTCCAGATTAACCCCTAGTTAACTAAAGGTATATTTATATAGGATATTATATAATCCTTTAGTTAACGATATAGAAACAATGAATGTTTTAATAAGAACCAATAGCTCATATATAGAAAGTGTCTCGAACTTAGAAAGACGGCAAGATTCCTATATGTGCAGACGAGACGATTGTGCATTCTTTGATTTTATAAATTGGAAAATAGCTTATCTTACCGCTATCAGGATAAACTACCCAATGTGTGTACTCTTTAAAGTAGGGCATGTTACTTTTCCTTCCTAAGAAGGTACCTGTAATAGACTTTTTAATCTCTTCATTGTTTTTAACTAATGAATAGGTAAATTTATACTCTTTCCATGAAATAGTAATAATATCGCCGATTGAAGGAGTGACCACTTCCATAAGCTATGCTAGGTTAAATTCCTTAATTGGATATAGTGATACTGCTTTTGTGTTTTCACAGAGCATTACTCTAAGTATGGCTAGAGAATCATAGCCACCTGTGAAGGTGCAAACAGGGTCTATCTTACCACATGGGGATGCAGGTTTGTCAACCTTCATCTTCACATTATTTTCTTGCCTCCAAGAAATAAACTCTTGAGCATGAATAGGTATATTAACATTAAGGGTAAGTGTGTGAATATACATTAATTTTATCCTTTGTGATTTAAATTCTCAAATTCCCCAGTGAACTCGAGCTTAATCGAATATTTTGAAAATAAAGACTTAAGAGCTTTCTCTCTATCTTCGTCACTAAGATGACGATCATCGTTAATGTGGATTGCTTTTTGTGATAATCTTGTATCAACAAAACATGATTCATATCTTTTACTTGGTTCGTTTAGACTTGTTACTTTAAAGTTAAGATCACTAGGAAAGCATATATTATTCATTTCGTACTTTTGTACACCGCCAAGCTGCTGGCATGCAAAACCTAAGCAACATGAATAACCTTCATCATTTAATAAAAATGTTTCGCCAAACGAATGAGCAAAACGATCTTGCCTAGCATTACGCCAGTGTGATCTATCAATTAATACTTTTTTCATTTAAATCCTCTTTATTTAAAGCTTAATTGAATTAAGCTTTGCAAGCTTTTTATGATGACCAGATATTTTTTGCAAACCCTTTCCATTGTTTGATCTAGCGAAATGTGAGTCAATGTCCTTAATAAGACTGATTGCATCTCTAAGATCATTACCGTCAGCAAGTTTTTCGTCTTACAAAAGAATTGTTACTAATTCTGCTAATCTTGTAATTGCGAAAGCTTTTTGTTTACGCGTCATATATGTCCTTTAATATTAGCCAGAATTTAGCTTACTTTGTTTTTAACCCAGCTCTCTATCTCTTGAATAGAGGGTATTAAATCACGAGGAAAAGAGGCAATTTCTCTGCCAATATAGTCGTTAATAGTATCTAAAATAGCTTTTGGGGTGTTTAAATTTGACAGATCGATCTCTCTTTGATTTCGAATTTTTCCTTGCCACCCTCTATGATCCCATTCATGGCGCATGTACAATTCACCATTTGACTCAAGAAAAATAATAGTATCTGTTAAATATGAATCATTTCCATGTCTTGAGAAGGTTTCTTTAGCAAGAGTATGATACATCTATCCTCCATATATTAATGCCCCGAGGGGGATTCGAACCCCCATTCCGTTTCCGGCGACAGATTTTAAATCTGCTGCGTCTACCAGTTCCGCCATCAGGGCGTATTATCGTTTATTTAATAAATTATCTTGAAAAATTATAAATCATTTAATAACAATATACACCGACAAATTACAATAATTCCCAAACATATTGATGTGAGTTAATGTTATCTTTAAAAGGATTTTCAGTAATTCCAATAATGCACGCCTTATGTACAGGATGATATATAGCTAAGCTTACAGCTAAAGTTGGATGGTTTCCCCAATAAAAATCATTACTAGGATTATCACCTGTAATTTGTTCAATTAAGTCTTCATCATCATATGTGTATTTCAATACATCACAAAATATAATTCCGTCATCTACTTGTTCTTCGGGTGAAGTACTTTTTGAATAAATAGAATAAAAAACACTACTATCTAAATTTTTTCCTTTCTTTAGAGATTCCCATAAATCATTATTTAACATAATTTATTATATTATACCTTTAATCCTAATGCACTAAATAATATTTTCTGTATGTTTCTCTATCTAACCCATAATCAAGTAACACTATCCTACCATCTGCAGTTTTTCCCCAATGTGCTTTTAACATTAAATCACCTGCGGTAGGGTCAGCTGCATTTAAGTAAGAACTCATATCTGCTAAAAATATTTTCCCCTTTTGCGTAGAGATAATATCAGCCCAATACTCAAGTGAATCTTTAGTCACGTTAATTCTTTTTTGGTGCTTATTTAAGGGTTCTTTAGCTGTAGGATAATCTTCCATAGGTCTTGATCCTGCAGTGGGAGGTACTTGTGAATCAATAAATTCCTTATATAGGTTGTAAGAAACACCTGATAGGGTTTTGAACTCTTTCGAGGACTTCACTGGTCTAACCAATTCAGATATTACCCATCTGTAATCTGGTGATGCCTTTTTTACTTGTGCTATTATTTTAGCAATTAAAGGGTTCGTTGAAGCATCAACCTCAATTCTATTTTGCGCAATACCTGCTTTAGACTTTGCTATTTTAAGCACATATTTTGGACTCAAAACGTATACGGCACGAGATGAACCTGCTGCGCCGCCGTATGGATCTTTTCCTAAGCGTTGCATCTTCTGCTCTTCAGCATAAGATATCATTGATTTAAAGTCTGGCTTTTCTTGAAGCCTATCCAGAGAAAAAGATCTTGCACGTTGTTTTTCTAAAACAAGTGAAACTACTTCTCTCAAAAGACTTATTGTTTTTTCTTTTCCCACCTTTTTAAATAGCTATAATACACTGTTATTGTGCTTATAAATTTAAGCTTACGCTCCGAAAGGGACTCGAACCCCTGACCGTCGGCTTAGAAGGCCGCTGCTCTATCCATCTGAGCTACCGAAGCAATAAATTATAATTCTGACTTATTCATACGTGTGGGTAGCTTAAACTCACTATCCTGCTCTACCCACGTAAGAATAGCTTCAGCAAGCTGTTGCATATCAACTATAATATCTCTATTAAAAATATAAACTTCATTTTGTGAACGTTCACATTCAGTGTCGTAATAACCTAAATGAATAGAGTCTTTTTCAATTGTAACGCCGGCTTTGCAGCAGGCTTCACGGCCCGTGCTCGCTTCAACTTGCTTTAAATATGGATTACCGTCTTTATCATGCATCCAAAATACAAATCTCATGCTAATCCTTCTAGTTCATACAAGGTATGAACCAATTCGTGAGCTTCGTCTGGATACAGAAAATATACCTGTTGTACTTTAACCTCATCATTTATTCCAAATGCGTTTCCAAAAAACACAGCACAAGGAAATGATTCTGGTTCATCAGAAAGTGTAAATCCCTCATAAGAGGAGATAGTCTCTTCCCAATCATCTTCGGTTTTATGAATAGAAAATATCACTTAATATCCTTTATTTATATGAGTATACTATAACATTAATAATGATATTACACTTGAATTTTAAATCTCAATGAGCTTATACTTTCTTGTTCCAATGCTAATGATAATGTTACTATCAACCTTAATCTTATCTGGGTTAGTCTGAGAATGCTCAGCACTAATCCCCTTTAGCTCCTTGTCTACTCTTTTTAGATAATTTTTCTCTAAAAGGTATTGCTTTCCATACACAAACCAATACCTACCAGTATGATTAATAATTGCAGGGCCATCTAATCTATGATGTAGGCCTTTATAGTAATACTCCTTTGAGACATTAAGTTTTGTAACTGCTGGCCCATCATCTCGATGAAGCTGGCCATCAAAATACCACTCCTCAGTACCATCGCTATGCTTCACGGCAGGGCCACCAACGCGATGCGTCTTTCCATCTTGTAACCATACTTCACGGCCACATTGAAAAACTTTTACTTTATAAGTTTCACTTAACATTATTTTATCTCACTGCAAGAATTGTGCATCCAAATGCCATGTCCTAAAGTTCTGGCCATCTTAACCGTAAGTTTTTCTGACACTTTATGTGTTCTGTAAACATTTTCTCCTGTGTATTTGTATCTTACATTATTGTTTAAAAGAATGCCATAAATAATATATCTCTTTTGAAAATACATATTTTTTCTTTATCAAGATGGGCTCACAGGGATTCGAACCCTGGACCTGAAGGTTATGAGCCCTCTGCTCTAACCGCTGAGCTATAAGCCCGTTATCAAAATGGGGTACATGACGGAACTCGAATCCGCTAGGACTAACTTCACAGGCTAGTTGCTCGGGCCACTTTGCATTCATGTACCATAGAGTAGGAACGGTGGGGTTCGAACCCACGATCTTGCGCTTATCAGACGCTAAACCGAGTATAAACCGGCTGCCTTAACCACTTGGCTACGTTCCCATAGAATCCATTTTTTCTTTTTGATAAATAAATTATAATTCATTTATTTATCATTTACAACATTTTTTATTCTTTTTTCAAATAACTTTAAACGTTCCAAGAGGGACTCGAACCCCCGGCCTATGGTTTAGGAAACCATCGCTCTATCCATCTGAGCTATTGGAACATCCGGGGCATAAAAATATGCCCCTTCGCTTAACTCTGTGGGTCAAACATAGATAGATACGGAGAATTTTCCATAACTTGCTTTTGTGTCAGCTTCCGCTGTGGGCGCTTCGTTTGGCCACGAGGTGTAATCGCCCCCACCAATTCAAGGCTTCCCCGAACATCTTTAACCCTAAGTGTTTGTGTATTTCTGGCATTTGAAATAACAAAAAACCCAGAGCCAAGCTCTGCATCAACACGGTAAGGCTTGCCGTTAAACACAATCCACTGATTTTCTTCCACTTTTTAACCTAAGATCCTTAATTTGGAGGATTAATATCCTCAATTTCATTTATATTATACAACAATATAAAATCTTATTCACTTTAATAAAATTAAATTAATATACTTATCACATCTCAATTACATTTTGTGATTCACGTACAATTGATTCAATTTCTTTTTGAAGATTACTACTATTTAACTTTTTTGGTGCACGTCCAGGTGCATAATTCATGCTATTTGAATAAGCATTTGCAAGTTCATATGCTACTTCTCCCATCATGTCACAAAGATCTGCCCATACAATTTCATGAACGTCACCACTATACTCATGTTGAACTACTTCTTCGAGCTCAGTCCACCCAGTATATAAAGCATTAATAAGCTGGTCACCCTCATAATCGAAATCGGCCACGGCAGAAACAAGATCAGCAGGAGCATTTACTAATGCGAGATAATGTGCAAAGCCCAAGCGGTAACTAGGCCAGCTTGTAGGGCCAAAAATAGGGCTTTGATTTTTTTTATCCATAAAATAATATTACAATCCTTTTATTTAAAAAACACTGCGTAAGTTACACGTCTCAACCAAAAATAAATTTTTAAATTTTAATCCTAATATAGGATTCAAACATGCATTAGAGTTTCCAGATTAACCCCTAGTTAACTAGGGGTATATTTATATAGGATATTATATAATCATTTAGTTAACGATGTTGAAACAATGGGTGTTTAAATCAAGTAATCTGTATTTTATATTATCTACATTCCATTTACGGAGGCATGTTTTCTTTTTGCCATAAGAAGGTCAGCCTCATAATCTAAATGAGCGACATTATTTTTTGCAGATGAGGTAACACGCGCTTCTAACTTTGGAATCTCTTCAGTTGCTTTATCTAAACCGAGTGCCTGCTTTCTATGTGCAAAATCCCTAATAAAACTAATTGGCCATTTTGTAAATTTATCTATGAGATGTTTGGTGTCTTCTCCAATTAGGTTTAGAATCACATTCTCCTCCAAATGAGGAACTTCAATATGATCATCTAAACGGCCTGGTCTTAAAATAGGATTAAGAAGATCGTCTTTATTATTAGTAGTAACTAATAAAACTTTTACTGATGCTTTTATGATCTCTAAAAGGGCAAGCAGCTCTGCTTGATCATGAGGCGGAACCCTATCAATATCATCAATGATGACTACATCTGGTTTTGTAAGCTTAATAACAATATCAACTTGCTTATAATTTCCAGTAGGCGCAAAAAGTGACGTTAACGTCCCAATCTCAATTTTCAATGTACGCATGCTTAAAGATTGAGATACAATTAAGCTTGCTTGTGACTTTCCCGTCCCAGGTAAACCATCAATAAGATACCCTCTATTAATTCCAGCATTAGCAAATGTAGACACACGCTCTCGTAAATCACGAATAAATTGTGTTTCATACATTTCTTCCGTATCAAGGACACGCTCTCCCAAACCAGACCGAGAGTACACAAGATCATTAGAACTAAATTTAGACCAAAATGCATTTGACATCGCAGTCATAGTTTCTTCAAACCTATCTTCTCTAAACCACAAAGGATTCGGTGTCCATGTTTGTGATACTTTTAAGGCTGCTGGATCTTGTGGGGTCGCACCTTTAAATTTAAAGGAAGACCTTCCATCTCTAAACATGAATCTTTCATCGCCAATGCTGCCTTCCGTGAGCTTAAGTCTAGAAAACATTTTTGGTAAACCTTGTTGTCTAAATTTTCTTTGTGAAGTAATATGCTCAAATGTTAAAACGATTAATGAGTTAGGAAGTTGATGCCAACCATTATCACGAGCCCATGCAATAAGCTCATCTTCAGCCATATAATCATCCCTAGTCTCAGCATGAATTTCCATTGCTACATCTGCTGCACCAAGTGCGATTGCTACATAGTCAGCTGCGCGTGGCTGGCCTCTAATTTGTACGATAAGATCTGCTACTCTAGCTCCGATACGTGTCCATGTCTGAGCCTTTTGAAAGGTCTCATCCATATCATGCTCTTTAATATTATTCCACCATGTAGTAAATTTTCCCGGAGCCCTATCCTTATCAGGGGTAGAATTATCATTTTTAATAGACATAAATTACCTTATAGTAAGATGATAAAATTAATGTACTTTGCGATGAAATTTCAAAACAGGGCCCATATAAAGTACATCTGGCCACTCATACACGTGTATAAAGTTGATGTCATTAGAAACAGCAGTAACTTTTACTATAGACCCACATGCCGTTTTATATTCAAGAAGCCCATCGGCAGTAGGTTGAAACTTATCTGACAAAGCCTTTTCAGCTTCTTTAGAATAGAATCCATGCAGCATTTATTGTATCCAACCCCAAACGCACTGGGTGAATATTCACCCAGTGCGTTATATTTTAACCATTTGAAGCTTCAAGAACCTCTACACTTGAAACTTCTGCCTCTTCCCTAACTTCTTCTAAGACGGAATCCAAAAGACTGCCGCCAAATTCATCCTCAGTAACTTCGCTACTTGCAGTCTGACCCTGAGTATCAATAAGTTCTTCGGCTGCACCAGACTCTTGAAGCATTTGTCGAATTGCTTCAACATCATCCGTTGTCTCGGCAGCCTGTGAGGCGCCCGTAGCGGAATTATTCTTAGTATCCGCTTCAGCCTTTAGTGCAGCAGCACGTTCTTTTTCTTGCTGCTTAAGAGCTTTTTGCTCTCGATTTCGGATCTTTGATTGACAGTACTCAGTCGTAACATCAAAATGATTTCGATGTGCTGTAAATACAGTGCCATCATCAAGAGAGAATGCGTGGTAACCCTCAAGACCAGGCTGGTCTTTACCAAGATACTTAGCATCCATGCTTGGGTTAATTACGCTATCTGGTGCCGTAACCTTCTCAGAAACAGTAAGATGCCCGTTTTTATTTGTTAGACCTTTTGTCTCCCAAACATTATAGATATTACCGATTACAAAATATGCAGCCATTTGTTTGCCTTTCATTCATGTTCTATAAAATAGTTAATTGGTTGTTTTATTCAACCTAAAATTATTTTAATTCTTTTAAAAAACTTAAACAATAAGTTTTTTATTACGCCTAAACTCTTTTTTTGCTTTTGATGCAAGAAAAATTGCAAGTTCATCCCATGTAGGATTCTCTCTTTTATTTTTTTTCTCCCATTCTTTTCTCAACTTTCTATGAAATTTTCTATATTTTCTGGGAATCACCAAATAGTTTGATACGGCTTTAAAATGACTATTGAATATATGCTCATTACGATAGCCACGCTTAAAATGATATTCTGCCCGTCTTAGTGCAATTGATGTCTCAAGTATTGAGATACCTTTTACAGAAAGAAGGCGCATCGCTAAAACTCTTTTAGGGCGTTCCAATTTATTTATTGCTATAATAAGTGGGTGCATAATAAAACAGTTACTAAAGATTAGCATTAATTTATGCTAATGGGATCTCGTTCACCACCATAATTAATATCACTGTAGCCCATACTACATTTATATCCCCACATTGGGGTTTTATATTGGTTTTACTAAAAATAAAGGAATGACATCACTATAATCTGGATGTTCAATCCCATCTATAACTTCACCCGTCTTAAGGTACAGTTTGTGATGCTTATATCCTTGTTTAATTAACACATCTAAAAGTGTATGTGTTTTTGCAGCAAGGCGATTACTATTTGTCTTTGTCAACAAGATAGTAATCTTTTTATCTTTCCTTTCCATAGTAAATTATATTCTCTAATCTTCAGATAAAACAGAAGTATTCGGACAAAAAAGATTACTATATAAAGCCTTCTCTATATTATAGGTTTTTTCGCAATCACCCATAACAGCTTTAATAGCTGATGACCCAATCGCGAGCATTGCATATAACATTATAATGCTTGAGGCAAGGACTAAAAACGATCCAACAGCTGAAGTAACTAAAAATCGTTTATTAAATGATTCAATTGAATCATGTTTTATTAAGTGACCTTTTTGGAATCTCATATTTATATATTATTACTTTTTAATTTCTATTGCACCAAAACAGTACTACATTAATAGTTCTTGCCAATTGCCGAATCGATCTGTATATCTAACTTTTGCAACACCCGCTCTGCGCAAAACTCTTTCACAATTTTGACATGGCTTTGCCATACTCATACCTTTCGCTGTAAATCTCATAACTTCGACAGTTAACCCTCTTAAATCTATTTTTTTAGAAAGACGAACCTCAGCATGTGCCGATGGCGAAGTATTGGTGGCTGGAATATTAGTTGCAATTGCAACTAATTTGCCTCGCCGGAAAGCAAGTGCAGCAAGACAAAATGTCTTACGCTTATTCTTGCATGCAAGCCGGCGGGCACGTTCATAGTAGAGACGGCATCAATATTCTCCTAAAATTTTAGCGATTTTCTGCTTTGTGGTTAGAGACTTTTTACGCTTTAAGCGCTTATCATTCATAATACCCGCTTTACGAGTAAAAAGAGTTACACATTCAGGACCAAGAGGAATTATAGTTATTTTTTTTCTTTTCTTTTTATGCCTCTTTCTTGCCATCATTTATAACCTCAAAAGAATCCTACCCTTCGTAAGATCATATGGTGAAATCTCTACAATGACACGGTCACCATTCACTACACGAATAAAATTCGTTTTCATTTTTCCAGAAAGATGTGCTATAATAGTAGCATCAGAGTTTTCTAACTTGACCCTAAATGTAGCTCCGCGGAGGGCTTCAATAACAATACCTTCTGATTCAATACCTTTACTGCTCATTTTATTTCTTATCTTCAAATTTAAGCTTCAGGCTTAAAATAACCATCTCCCTATGGCGGCAATTACGATTATTTAATCCTGAGCGACAATTACAATTAAAGTTAGCTTTATTTCTTGTAACTATATACTTCTCATGATTTCCACTAAAATTATATTTATGTACAATCCATGTTGTACGATTAATAATATGAACAGCATACTCATAATCGCCACAACAAAAAAGAGTACCCCAAGCAATTTTCTTAATTCTTTTTGTTACAGAAAAAAACTCAGATTCAGCAAAGGTCTTTGTATCCAAATGAACAATATCAGGATAACCTGCCATAATAAAATTATATTACATCATGATTTTCTATAGCACTTTTTAATTTAACATATTATTATATTTTGCAATATCAAATTGAAGCATAGCTATCTCCTTCTCTAAGGCTCCAGTTGGGTTTGTGAGATATATTTGATACATTATCTTAAGCTTAGCCTCAAGCACGGAAGTATTTACTGTTTTATCTTGATTTAATTTATTCATTTTGTCCCTCTTCATTGTTTACAGTTAATTCTGTAAGAACTTTATGCGTTCGTGTGTATTCACTAATAATATCAGTATGATCAAATCCAAGATCCATAGTGATAGCATCACGTACAGAAATCCACTTAACTTCAGATATTTCACCCTCATTAATGTGGGCAGTTTTCATAAATTTATGTAAATCATCAAATGATCTTACCCACACTTCAAATCCAGTATAAAAAATAACATTTTGATCTGAGGTTGGATTAGAGTCTATTTTCCATGGTTGTTCTGTATATCTCCATAGAAGATTTTTACTCCTTACATTTATCCCTGTTTCTTCCCAGATTTCTCTAGCTGCACAATCTTGTATTGTCTCATTCCAATCAAGATACCCTCCAGGAAGGGCAAACTTGCCAGGCTCATTAGAAGATTCTAAACCTCTTTTAATAAGACAAATAAATGTTTGAGAATTTTTCACTGTTTCTGGCATAACATTAGCAATGATAGTAGAAACTACGGCTAGTGATCTTGATCTCCAAACTGACTCTCCGTTTAATAATTGAAGCTTTTCATTTTCTACGTTATTAAATGTAGGGCCAGACATTAAATTGTTCTCACTAGATGGTTGGATTGAAGCGTTCCTGGTACAGGAACCATTCCGTTTTTATTTATAACGACCTCGCCTTCTGCTATTTTATCTAAACGACTGACTTCGTTCCAGAGATTGACGTTATTTGCTCTAAGCTCATCTCTTTTTATAAGAACATGATATCCGCCATGTGTCATAATAACTTTACTTTCTACACCCTGTGATAACAAAAATGTACAAAGCTCTTCAGTTACACTAATATCTTTGTCATCGATATCTACATCAATAATAACTTTTCTTGATCTAGACTTTTGAATGCAATTCAACAACGTTTTTTGTGCTCTAACTATTGGCATAACATTCTCTATGTTTTTCTTTGACTCAAGTGCTTTAATGTATTCTAACTGCATCCTATCCACTTCAGCTTTAAATGTTGTTAAAGCTTGAAGCATTGATGAAGGATTTACATTTATGTATGTAACTAATGATTTTGTAGGTATGCTTTTTCCGTTTCTTGTTGTTCTATATAACAGTGTGGCTTGTAGCTTTTTCATTAAAAGAGCTAACCCAGTCTTATCATAAGCAGTAAAACGACTAAACATCTCAGTTCTTCCCGATGAATATTCAAGTCTTTCAGCGGGTGATAAATATTTGCTTCTTGCTGAAAGACTTGCGAAATACACTTCATCTTTTTTTAGAGATGGCAGCCATTCAACAAATGAATCAAATTCATTTTTATCAATGATCATTAGTTACCTCAATTTGTACTTTTTTATTCATAACATTTTTCATGCTTTTTAATGAGCGCTTTCCGCTTAAGACTTCATCTATAAGCTGCTGTGTACAAATATCAATTAAATCGACGGGAAAATAATACCTTAAATTCGTAGTAATTAACCCCGGACTTATGGTCTTGTCAAGACGACTCCAATATGCTACATCGTATGTTGAAACTATAGGAGGCTCAATAAAATCTAAATGGAGTAATACATTTACTAAGCATTTATAATCAGCATCATCAAGCCTGTCAATCCCGTAAACAATATATTGAGCAACTCCATTTAAGCATAAGTTTAATATTTCGGTAGCATTTAAAAATAGCGACACACGTTTATTTTTAAGTGCATCAATGATAAAGTGTGCAATGCTAGCTACATTATATGAATCTTCGGCCTCTTCAACATAAGATAAATACTCATCAAAAAAGTCATATATTTCTTTCATCACAGTTTCCTTATTTAAAATAAAGCTTACGGTATATTTGAAGTTCTGATATTGAAGCCCTGATGTCATTTAGAGCAGTGTGATCCCCGCTAGGGGTAGCTAACGTCGGACTATTATACCACCTTGAGACAAGCTCTCGTACTGAAGAAACATCAACCATTCTGTAGTGCAAATATTTGTCTATTAAAGAAAAGTGATTTTTTAGAAAAGCTCTGTCTGTATGAATTGAGCTCCCACATAAAATACCTTCTTCAAAAGAAATCCAGTTAGATATAAATCGATACAGCTCTTTTTCTACGTCTTTTAAAGAAAGAGATGAATTTCTCGTTTTATCGATGATGCCATTCATCGTATGCATCTTGCGAACAAATGGTGTCATTTTTTCGATAATCGATTCTGGTTGCCAAATACTCGCTTCAAAAACGTCTAATTCTTCAAGGTTTTCATTTGTCAGAATAACAGCAACTTCAAGTGGGACATCAGTTTCTCTATCAAGGCCAGTCATTTCCATGTCAAGCCAAATTAGTTTATTTGTATTATGTTGCATTATTGTTTCTATTATCGAACTTGATCAATTCGTGCAATTAAAGCACTTTTACCGCCGGGTATTTTATGTGCATTATAAATTTTTAGATGTTTAGACGCATATGACCTTAACATACTTAAGGTGACATGTGAAAGATCGTCTGCGTCTAATGCATCAAATAATACGTAATCTCCCCCTTCGGCTGCCTTAATGGCTTCTGAAACTGTCCATGCCTCTTCGTCATAGTCTTCGTCATAGTCTTCGCTATAGTCTTCGTCATAGTCTTCGCTATAGTCTTCGTCGAGGCCTTCGTCATAATCAGGTTGTAATTCTACATTTTCTATGTCAAAAGTTGTTGATGGTAATACATCACCATAATGACCGACAACTTTATATTTGCAAACTCTCATTTTTTGTTGTGAGCAATCATATGGAATGCAGACAACGTCTTTTGGATCGACTTCACAAATTATAATCTCTGATGAATAGTTGCAAAAAGTTTTGGCATATTCGAGTGCTCCAACATGAAAGCCAGCATGGCATGCATGCATTGGGTCATCTGAAATCTCATTTCTGGGCATTTCGTTTACAGAACCCACCTTATTAGAAACTGTTTTTGTATGGTGATCTAAATAATCTTTGGTAACTGACTTATATGCCAAAAATTTTCCATCCGAAGTAAAAGGAATACCTTCATGTACTAAAAAGCTGAATAGCTGTTCTGTTGACCTTTTGCTTGGGTTCTTTTTAAGCCTTTTCCAAAACTTAGCTAAAATTTTAGGATCGTCTCCAGCTTGGAGCATTTTGATAATTCTATCATTTAAAGCAGTTGGCAGAGGATCATTCTTAAAATAGACTGTCTCTCCCTTAACCAAAAATGATCCTTTTGACCAATTTAGAATAGCATCTTTTACCCCCAGCAATTTTGGCACTTCATCCCATGCCTTCGCCAAAAGAGCAGCTACAAGATCACTATACGTGCACGAATCAGCTGGTATAATACAAGCCTCTCCATCTAAAACTACAGTAACAGATTCCTCAGTAATATTAAATTTCATATTTATGTTTCTCCTTCATTTTTGTTCTGTTTGTCTATAAAGTTAAAGTAATCCACCCATAATTTAACATATTTTCCTTCTTGCTGAAAGAATGTATCAAATCTGCTCACTTCAATTAGTGGATATTTTTCATATAACTTTTTTCTCCAAGAAGAAAATGCGCATTCATAATCCATTGATGAAATGGTTTTTGCCCATTGACGGCTATCATACCATGATGGTATATGTATCTTTAAGGAATTGTATTTTTTTATTTTTTGCAAATGCTCATAGATAATAGAATCTTTACTTAAACCAGCGTCGGTCCAGCATTTAATAACAGCATCAGCGTTTGATATCCAGAGCCTCGAAGTGTAACGCATCCACTCAAATGACTCAACTTTGTCATAAAATGCCTTTACTTTTAAGGCTTTCTTATAAAATTCTTTTCGCCATTCAAGATAATGTATACCCGTTGTATCAGAAATTTTACGTGGTTTGCCTGCCGTTACTTTATAACCCTTAATCTCTGGAAACTCTATTCCAGCAAGCCTTGCTACTTCTCGATCATTGTGAATTAGGCGTTTATAACCTTCAAGCACATGAAGTGGTTTAAACCTTGTAATAAGGAGAAATACGTCATTTTTTGATGCATCAAAGCTAGCTTTAGTCCAATTGTCTGACTCTTTTTCACTATTTGAAAAATTATAAACAAATTCGTTACATGAATACTTTTTATTTCCTTGTGTAACTCGAGCAGGCTTTTCCCATGAAAACTCTGAAATGTTTTTTATTTTTAAACCTGTGAACTTTTGAGCTTCAATATGAGACTCAATTTTCTTTCTGACCATTTCTGGTGTTGCGCCGTTCTTTTTAATTGGTTTAATTATTACTAAATCCGAATCAGATGGAAATTTGTAACCCTTATATGATTTTTTTGTGTCAAAAATAACAAGTGTGAAATCATCACTTAATTGATTGTTACTAGTTCTTGCAGTTAGAACGTTAAACAGTTGATAATCTTTAAGATCATGCTTTTTGCTTTTGCTCTGCTCCTCTAATTCTTCTTTAGATAAGCGCTCATCGGTGTAATACATAAATCTATGATTAAGTCCTTTTGAGCCGAGGAACAGCGAAATATCTAAACCTTTAGTCTTAAAGGTTTCAAGCTTTTTTCTTGCATCTAAATAAGTTGAAGCATTATCCCACGCTTCATGTAACTCTTTTCCAGCCTCAACGTTAAGAAGGTTTATCTTGTGGCGAATTGCAGCATTCGTTTTATCTGTATACTTTAACTCTTCTCTGCTAGCAACGAAATCCACTTCACCGATATCAAATTTGAGATAAAATTGCGATTTTTTAAATAAAAGCAAAACGACGTCATCAGCAAAGCCTGTTAAATTTATCTTATAAGGAATGCAGCCAACAATTCCAGTACACTCTCTAGCAACATAATATGAATTGTAGATTTTCTTAATGTAGCCATTCTTAAATTGAATTAAGTCATCCCTATTTTGAAGATTAAGCTCTATATTAAATTTAGGCCTCGGCTCAAAAAATGAAAAAAAGACCTCAGACTTTTTTATAAAAGCATATCTGTCATCGTTTTTAACAGGAATTTTAATCTCTACACCAGTTAAAGATTCATCACAAGTTTCTTGATGAAAAAGCTGCATACACCCTTCATCTTTTTCATCAAGAGGGGCATTATAGATACACTTCTCACCGTTATGCCATGATGTAATTGTAAAACTTGTTGTATAACAAAATGCAGATTTTGAGCCGACACCCAAACAACCTACTGCATCATTTGTGTTTCTTTTTGTAGAAGAACCATATTGGGTATAAATTTTAAATACGTCATCTTTTGATAAGCCCGGCCCATTATCTTTTACAATAAAATATGGTGAAAATGTAGTAGGTAAGCCAATCTCAATAGGCACATCACCTCTACCAGCCATTCTATTTGCATCCCATGCATTAGTAGAGTACTCTCTAATAACTGCTAAAATTCTGTCTGTATAAAGACCATCTCTCAAAAGCCTCATCAAGCTTGCTTGATCACTACGAGACAACGAAATACCAAACTGTGATTCTTCTTCAACACCAGAAGTATGTAAAATTCTTTCTTTAATAACTGGTTTCATTATAATGCCTGCCTACTAAAAGATACCATGTTTATATTTTATAACACACAAAAAAACATAAACACTAATTAGGGGGATACATACGCTTACTTTTCTATTGAATAAAATTCATATTCACTACGAAATAAATCATCATTGTAATAGCTTAAATTAAGCCTTGTTACATTTTCATATAAAACATAAGCTGCGTATATAGTGTCAACTCCATTAATAAAATCATGTTCGCCACACTTTACATAATCATGTTCTTTTAGATCATATTTCATCCATCCAAGAAAGATCCCCAGATCATAGTTACCATTGAAGTTGAACACTCTCATCATAGAACCAGCTGGTGTATCTTCTTTGAATGGCTTCCAACATGAACCAGCCTCAATACCAGTCTGAACCATTTGGAAGCCCCCTAATGTCTTTGGCTGTACAAAATCTAGGAACCCTCTCAGCGTTGGTCAGCTCAAAATAGCGAATAGTTGCAACTTTTCCAACAGCAAGACCAGGATTTTCCCAAATTGCTTTAAGTCTTAGAAAAGAACCCTCAAGCTTTGCATTAAATTCATTTCCTTCTTTCGTTCTACAAACCAAAGATCCAGCATGCCCTGCAAGATGACCCTTTCCTTCTTTAAGTCTTACAATAAGGTATTCACCCTCTTTAAAATTTTTCATCTTTAGTAAGTCACTTGTACGCTTACCTTGGTACGGAGAGCTTGTATTTCTTACCATTAAGCCCTCATAACCATCTAAGACATATTGAGACATCCTTTTGTGTATTTCATTTTCGTTAGAGCAAATGTTCGTCTTAACGACGGTAATACATGAAAGATCCATCCCGTTAGACTTTTCATGCCTAATAAGCTCTACAAGTGTATTGTATCTGGAAATAAACATATCCTCTCTAGTCATAGAGTTGATAGTAGGACAATCATATACAAAATATGAAATTTTCGCTTGCAAAAGTAAATCTTCAGGTTTTGCTTTTGCATCAGTTTTTCTTACAGCTTTAATGATTTTTTCAAAATCACTTTTAAATTCATTAGCATAAAGTTCACCGTCAAGCTCTAAATTTGGGTATTTTGCAAAAAGAGGGCCAAGTGCTTCATAAATATGCCTACATGATTCAATAGGTTTTCGGCCTCTACTAAAAAGGCCATCTTTAGTTGCTAAGCAACGAATGCCATCAAGCTTTGGTTGAACTGCACATGGATATCGGACTTTTTTGAACTGATCTTCGTATTTTTTTGCTAACATAGCAGAATAACCAGGCAGTGCATTATCTGCTTTTTCACCAATATCTTTAATAGATTCAACATATTTATTGGTTTTTTTACTTGAAACCTTTGAATTCATTTCAAGTAAAATCTGTTCGCGTTGGGTACGGTTTACTTTTGGTACTACTACTTGATTTCCTGATTGAACTTTTCTTCCGTCAATTTTGCCAGAAAGTGTCCAGTATGCAGTATTCTCTTCGTTATGATATATTCCCCAGACACGAATACTTCCTGTAGTATCTTGCTTATAAAGTCGCTTATATAAAACTACCACCAATCTCCTTTCAATACATCAAAAAAGCTGCTCTTTTTCTGCTCAACATTAGAAGCATTTTTAGCATCTCCCTCCGCTTTTAACGCTGCAGCATATTCTTTTTTTTGCTGTTCAAGCTCTAAAATTTCATTACGAATTGAAGCTAATTCATTTTTAGCCTGTTTTACAGCATCATTAAAAAATAGAAGATCGCCTTCTTGTTTTTTTACTTTTTCTGTACTTTCCTCGATTTTACCTTTAAGACTTTGCAGTGTCTTGTCATGATCAAGAATAGAGTCAGAGCACTCACGTTGTAATAAAGCAATTACTGTTTCAATAGTAATATTTCTTAATTCAAGAGTTAAATCACTATTCTTAAAGTGTAATGCAATTACGCCCCTTTCATCTTGCTTTACCAAGTATACGCTTAAAGGATTAACATACGTTTTTCCAAGTCTTACAAATTTATTTTTACTCATCTTACCCCATTAGTAAAAAGGCTTACCACAATGCGGACATTCAATGTTTATCAAATTTTGTTTAACATCTCTATCACCATTTGCATGTGGAAATAGAGTATTAAACAATTCGCCTACCTTCCCAAGGTTACACAATTTACTGCCATTTTCAAATGTAGCCATTACGTTACCATTTTTAGAAATATGTGAAACATTTCCAATTAAGGAAGTTGCTTTATAAAAGTTAGATTTAGCGCCACGAGGCGAAAAAGGAACTGAATCTCTAATTTTCTTAAACTTATTTAATGTTGAAAGCCCATAAAGCTTAATGTCTTTCATAGGAAAGCCGAAAATATCATTTTCAAGCATGGCAATTTCTGGTGATAACCAGACAACGTCTCCATCTTGACATATTCCCCAAACTTCTCCGTTTCTAACAATCCTAAGATCAACTACTATATCACCAGCAATTTCAAGAGGTAAAAGTTCATCCCAGTAAGGATCTTTCATGTATTTATCCTTTCATATAAATTATATTACAAGATAAATACATATGCACAATATTAATAATTTTAAGCTACATCTCTAATTGCTTCCGTAGTAGAAACACTTGACTTATTTTTTTCTTCTTCCAAAAGCTCTAAAGCAATTTTCTTACGCAAAGAAGCATTATAATCATCATTTATATCTACATGGTTTGAAACGCCTGCAACAATTATTTCCTTGGTCGTTCTTGTTCCATCAAGCAAAAGCGTGTTTTTTAAAACTTTAAAAAGCATCTTTTTAGATGCAGTGCCTTTAAAAACTTGCTTTTTCTCAACAAAAACTATCGTTGTATTAGCAGGAAGATCAATATTTCCAACTTTTCCAACTTTTCGTGAAAATTGAAACTGAGCATTAGGCATGATGTCATTATTACACTTTATGGGCTGCATTCCAAAATTAGCAACAGTCTGACAGACTTCTCCCTTGATATACTTTTTTGTGATTGATTTTTGCTTGGGCAATAAAGCAGAATTTAACACGATCTGCTTTTTAGGTTTACAATCAGTTTGTGTTTGTACTTTTGATTTAGACACCTTTTTATATTTTAAACCGCCGGTCGGCGGCAATATACCAGAAAGTTTACATGCTTGTTTTAAGCATTCTAAATTATAATTTAGCCCAGCACCTATTTTCATAGTAATTAATGCTTTCGAAAAAAGTTTCCAACATTCGTTGCGCTGTTTATCTGTTGCACTTTCACTTAATAAAACTTGCGACAAAGCATCTTTTGCTGCAATATTTTTATTCTGTAGCAATACTACAGCATTTTCAAAAACTCTTGAAGAAAAAGATGTCATGTCAAATCCTCATGGCGGCGCCGACGCTAATAAATATTGAATATAGTATTCCCCATGCCTGGGGTAACGTTATACTTTGAACCAAAAAAACATCAATGAATACACTATTCCAGATTAATACAAATGGAATTGAAGTGATTGTGCAAATTATAGAACATGTTATCATAAACATGAATGTAAGCCAAATTATAGATTGCAAAGTAGAAATAAGTGTAGGCTTTTCATAGGGCATTTTTCCGCTTGTATCTAGGGATTCTCCTACTTTCTCTACTTGTTCAGGTATCATATCTTTATCATTTTTCATAATACATTATAATATTTATGCAATTGCAATTACACTTTATTACAAAGTGCAAAAAGTGAGACTAGATAAAATCAAGCGTTACGATTAATATATCTTGTCCCTAATTTAAAAGCTATTTTATTAATTTTTATAAAATGTAACACGCTCTGATTCTTCGTTTAAAGGATCAGCTTCACATACTGTAGGTTGTTTACCATGTTGGGCAGTTACTATGTGTAAAGAAATATCTTGTGCACTTACTGTACCTGAGCACTGCTTATCTTTTGAATTTTTGCTTTCCTCTTTTAATCTAATACGCCAGTCAACAAATAAAATTGCAAAAACTGAGATTAACAAAGATATTGATGCTACTAAAATTGCTTCCATTATCGACCTTCTTGCCCTTCTTGCTCATGCACTTTTTGCATAGTAGTTTGTGTTGCTTCTTGTGCTATTTCTTCTTTTTTGTCTAAAAAGGTATTTGTTTGCTTAATAACTTCTTTTGCAATTCTATCAAGAAATTCTGGATTAAGCTGATGACCTATAACAGACGCAAAATTTATCCCCATGCCCCTAAGCTGAAGTAGTCTTCCTTCCTCAGAATCCGCCCGCAAATGAATATTTTTTACATCTTGTTGAGCTCTTTCAACAACACGCTCAATAGGCGTGTCTTGCTTCATAAGTAGCCATGGTAATGCTTTGATAAATGTTGCGATATCAAGAGAAAACTTTTTTTGATTAATTTCCATATTTAAATACTAAATTATAGTCTAATTTATAAACACAAAGGATGTGATAGCGCAATTTTGCGCTATCACATCCTTATGCTATTTTATGCATCTACATAAATAATTTTTGTTCCTGGCATAAGCTTTCTATTTACAGATGTACTCTGAACAAAAATATCATAATTTCCGTGAGCACCTGGCCTAACCTTAGTCTCGGTGTCAGGAAGGCCAATAATCTTTCTAGCTTCAGCACCTGTATAAACTTTCTTTTTCTTTTTATTAGGGCTCTTCTTTTCCATAATCATGATCTTCTTATACGGCTGTACCTTATGGCCTTCTTTACGAGAAGTTAGTTCATAAAACGCGCAACCCTTTGTATAAGGAAGTCCCTTCGCTTCAACGAAGTCACGGATCTTTGATTCTTTATTAACCTTTAATAGAGTAACACTGCGAGAAACATCATTGAGTACTTGGTCAAGTGATGTTTTATCCACATTAGATAGGTCAGTATAGAATGATGTTGTTGAAGTTTTCCCCTTTTCTCTATTTCTAAAATAAGATCTGAAAGCGTTATCATTGGCATCGCTATACTTCTGCACACCCTGTGCTGTTTGATCCCATGCTAAAATATTTCCCTCAGAGATGCCACTACAGCGAATAAAGTGATTTCTATAATTCTCTGGTACAAGAAATGTAAAAGTCCATCGATCAGTTTTTTGATGTTTATCTAGAGCTCTTCTTAAAGAAGCTGCATTATTCGTTGAGTCATTCTCGTAACCGTCAGTCATGACATTGACAATATAACTAATATCATCATCTTTTGCTACGAAAGTATCTGCAAGTCTTGATGTTACATCAACTGTAGCATCATATAAGGCAGTCAAGCCTGCACATAAAATAGAATTATGCTCAATCGGGACGCATGCGCTAATTGGCCTATTTAAAAACAATGGATCAAGCTTATTATTAAATGTATAAACTGAAACTGTTACTGCTTGACCCTTTTCCTTTACTGACTCTCTGATTGTTTCAATATTTTGATTAACAGCATCAATAGCTTTGTTTATTAAGCCTCTCATTGATGAACTCTTATCAATAACAAAAGCAACTCTTGTGATTTTAATCTTTTTCATTAATTTCCTTTTTTGATTTATAACTTAAACCTATGAAGCTCATTATGCCACACATTAACTATTTCGTCATTATGACATAATTGAACGATATACGTAAAGCTTTTACCCTGTCTTACATTTTTCACAATAACAAAATCTGCGACAATATCACCGGCTTCATCTATTCTTTTCCATACAAGCTTTTCATTAATAGAGTAAGGTTTCATATTTGAACTCCAAAAATTAGCTCACTGTTAAGTGAAACAGGAAAGAAATGTTCTCTTAAAAGAGAAACGGCTATATCTTTATTTGTACCATCCTTAAGACGCACATTACAAATATTGTGTTTGATTTCTTCAATCTCAAGTGAGATTGAATGTTGAATGCTTTTTGTATGCCATTCTTGTCCTACTGTGACAGCTTGCCTATCATTTTGTAGAATCAATGTTTTCATTTTATTATTTTAATATTATTTTAATACTTTTTACACTTTTATATTTTTTAAACTAATATAAAGGGTTTTTGGAAAAAATTCTTCTTTTTCTTGAGAAAAGACTAAATATGTAGCATATTTCTCCTTATTAAGCCATGGTATTAAAGAATTTTTTAATAAATCTTCCGGGCATTCAGTAATGTTTACTGATGCTAGCGTTTTTCCATTATTCGATGCTTGCTCAAGAGTTAATTGTATGTCTTTAATAAGAGCTTTTAATTTTTCTCTTAAATCATTCATTATTTTTTTCCATATAAACAGGAGAAAATAATGAATCCCACATAAGATACAGCTTATTGTCTATCCAAATAACACTTACATCTTCATCCTCAATAAAATCCCTAAGAAAAATACCTACCTGATCCCTAAAAACATCAGGATAATCTCCATTTTCAGATACAGTATTAAACCCATAACATGTACCATTTAGTGTTAACGGCTTTAATACTCTAATTGCTGACCCTAATTCAACAGGAGTTCTCTCCATAAGCACTATTTAATTATAGTGCTTATGGAGAGAATGTTAAACTAAGACTGTATAGTGCATACCTCATATAATCCTGCGTCACCTACGTTAAGAACATAGGCTCTTCCTGAGTAGCCATATCTATTTTTCTGCATTTCAAAAATTCTCATTCCCTGGGTTTCACTCTTATCTGAGGTGTCAATCTTTAGGTGCATATGGCAATCGATTGCATGCTTAACAGCTTGTTTGCCAGCAAATTCTCCGCTTTTATTTACTTGGCCGATTACAATTACAATTGCGTATGTTTCTTTAGCAAAATTTGTTAATAATTCCATTGCCCTCAATGGTGTATTAGTATTTCTACGACCGTCACCATAGTAACCATCATCAATAGCCTGCAGCGAATCAATCAACAAAAATAATTGCCTATCAGGACAAGCCTTTTGTAAGAGACGAGCATGTTGAAGAATTGCTTTTTGTTTTCCTAAAGCAATTTTTTTTGCAGTTGCCTTATTAAGGCTTGGATTCAAATCATCTACAATTACATCTTCTCCAACAAAAAAGCTTCCGCCAGCAGGTCCAAATAACCTCTCTGTAACCATTTTTGTCTGAAAAAGAGATTCTTCTGTTGTATTATACAACGTCATACACGGAATTCTATCTGGAATATCTTTTGATAAGGCTTCTGCTAATTGAATTAGCAGAGTTGTTTTTCCAGCACCTGGAGTTCCAGTAAAAAGAGTTACAGTACCTGGAGTTAAACCAACACCACCATACATGTCATCTATGAAATCGATGTTTGTCTTAATTTTTGTGCGCATTTTATCAGGAACGGTAATATTCTTAATTTGTGCACCATGCTTAACATCGCCAATTTGTACATTTATCTTCATAAGGAAAACCTTTCGTTAAGTTTATATGGTATTATACCACATAAACCAGGACAATAGCACTATTTAATAAACCACGTTGGAGCTTTTCTTCCCCATTGATATCGAGCAAATATTTTATCTTTAATGTAAAAGTTTCTATACGACTGAATCGGATTAGTATAATCTATTAAATAAGGATAATTTTTTTCGAAAGCTAAAACAAAGGGAGTTAGCTTACCTTTTCTTATAAAGTGCTTGTATTTATAAGCTTCTTTTATTACAAAAGATGATTTATGCTGTTTTTTTCTCCTAAAGAAAAATTCTTCAGATAGTGCAATGCCTAATTTGTAAAGCCATTCAAAATTAGAACTTGATTCTCTAGCCCACTTACTACATGGATGATTAACATGTGTAGGCAAATATAACTTTGTTCTATTCTTATAGATAAGTCTAGCTGCATCACGAACAACCTTAGACTTAGACTTCCAATAAGATTTTTCAGAATCTGTAGCTAAATAATACCACATTGGTGTAGAAAGCATTTGTGCAGTTTCTGCTATCATTTTTCCTACATGCTGATCGCAGTGCATTTGTGCAGCTAATATAGGGTCTTCGTCCAGAACAAAAATATTCACTCTTTTATTAAACCTTCTGTGATATTATTAACTATTTCTAAATTAGATGGGTCTAACATAATCTTGACACCATTAAAAAAGAAAGCATGATATAACATTCTTATGTAGCCATGTCCAGCGCGGCCATCACGAACTTTTTTTCTTTGTGGCCCTAAATAAATTCCAGCTATATCTTTTTCAAGAATCATTTGAGAGCGTTTTAATCTTGATCTTTTTGATTTTGTTTTAGGAAAGCCTACAAAAAATTCCTCATCATTTTCACTAGTATGTTTAACGATAAAGAATGCGCATGCTGTCTTAACTGCATCACCAGGATTTAAATCCATGGAAATATTATACTGCACCTAGATTATTTTTACACAAGATTTGATCAATACCGAATAACATATATGTACTCCTAATTAATTTATTAATGGATTAAATAACCCATTATAAATGGTATTAATGTTGATTAGGAGTCAATCTGGAAACTTTAATGCATGCTTATATACTGTGGCAAGGTTATTTTTATTTTTTATTTTTTATAGAAGAATAAAAATCACTAAGTGCAAGACTAGTTGCAATCGCTAAAAGAGATAAATAAATGCCTGCTGTAAGCACAGCTGCGTCAAGGTCTTTTAATACCTCATCTTGAAATTCTTTAAGATCTTTCTCTTTTAGCGATTGCAGTAGCCTTTTTGTACTTTTCATAAGTTATTTTTCGTTTGTCATTTTAATAACAAGTTCATTCGTTTTAAAATATAGGTCACAACCTGGCGCAAGAATATATGCAACCGGAATGTCACACTTCGCTGGCTCATAGCATCCACCGTCTGTTAAGATAAGAAGAACATCATACATTTCTTTATTATCATTAACATATCTAACAGGAGCATTAAAATCTGTACCACCTTGTTGGACCCGAACAGGATTTGCCTTCTGTCCCTTTCTAACATGTTGGATTTCATCCACTGCTACCTGCGTATCAAAGGGAATTACGTCAAAAGATGATAAATTTCCCAAATTATCTAGCTCTGCAAATAATTGAGAAACCCAAGTGTCACTCATAGAGCCAGATTGATCAATCGCAGCAGCTACATTACATGTGTATGCTCTTTTCCTGCCAGGAAAATCATATGGGCATCTTCTTGAAATTCTTTTATAAGTAGATGTTGTAGTTGAAGCTCTTGACCTACCAATAAAATTGGACAGCAAATCTCTCCAATCTACCTCATTAGAAAACATTTTCTTAAGATGCGATTGGACCGACGAAGGGACAGACCCCCAGCCAGATGATGTACCTTCCGCTTCTCTGACACAATCACGCATAATATCACGCATAGAATCACGTAACTTATCACGCTCAGAATCAGACAGCTCGTCCCAAATTTCATGGTCATCCATCTGGCCGCCGTTACCGCCATAAAGCTTTTCATTTAAGGCTTTATTAAAGTCCTTTTGACTATTTCCACCAGAAGAGCCAGATTCTTCACCATCGCCGTGACCACTTTGGCCTGATTCTTGCTGTGCTTCTTCAATAGCTTTTTTGATATCCTCATCCTCAAGAAGCTTATGCATATACCACTCAGAAGCTTTTTGAGGAGGGAAATCCTTAATCTTCTCAGAGATTAAGGATGGCTTCCAATCTGGCTTTGGGTTTTTCGGCGTATATAACTCTCCTGGAAACAAGCAGAAATCTGGTAATTCCTCGCGAGGAATAAGAGAATTAATTGCACAGTCGGTAGCAACATTCCAAAGAGGCGCAGGCATTTCTCTTCGAACTGTAACATGCTCAAAAAGAATATGAAAAAATTCATGCTTGATTACGCCGCGTAGAAGTTTCTTCCCTTTAGCATAATCAATAGTATCACCTTCTTCTTGAATCCCTTTCATAAGTTCATACATGAAAATTGGATTAAAAAAGAGCTGCATATTGCCCTTATATGGCGAAACTCCCGCGGTCGGCAACCAACTAGCTGCTACCTTTCTTGTTCTTCTGCTTAATGAACCTAAGAAAGGCTCATCTTGCCCAAGTTCAACAAGTGGAACTTGGATATCAAAATTCTCACATGCTTCTAGCCAGCGCTTCTTAAAATCTTCATGATCAGAGATTACTTTATCAACAAAGCCTTCTGGAAGCTTTCCTGTACAAGCATCTTTGTCTACCTTTCTTTTTGCAAAAGAATCAGGTGTATAATTACTTTCGGTCATATAATATTCCTATCGTAGGCAAAGAAGAAGGATTGTGAAGATTTCTTCACAATCCTTCTTCTTGCAATATTACTCAGTATCAGTATCAGTATCAGTATCAGGGAGCTTAGTTAGGCCATCTGCAGAAAGTCCTACTGCTTTACGTAGCTCTGGAATTTGATCTCCAATCTTCGATTTAGCAAAAATCTCAAGCATGTGATTAATAACATGCGGATGAACTGCTGCAACTTTTTCAACACCAGATGTAGAAATTGCAGCCCAAACTGTAAGTGTAATCTCGTCAGGTAACGCTTTCATAAATGATGCAATATTCTTAGCTTGACCCTCGCTAAGTTTATCAGCCTTCCGATCAAGGTAATCCTTCAGCTTATCAACTAGAGAGGTTTGCTCTTCAGGAGAAAGAATCTTTACGATTGATTCCACACTAGCAAAATCAGTAACAATTTGCTCAGGTGTAACATTTTTATTTGTAGAAGTAACAAACTTTTGCAATGCTCTTGCAGCATCGGGCCCGACAATCGAACGTGCAATATCATATACAGCTTGATTATTCGCCATATGAATCAATGCATCTTTTTGACCAGGTGTATATGACAAATGATCACTGACTCTTGCCCAAGACCTCCGAGATGGCGTAATTTCATGAGAATCCATTGCAGCTTGCTTTTCAGGAAGGATTTCAAAATGATCAGTATTACATTGCCTAATAAACTCAGTAATGATAGGATGAATGTTTGTAGGACATGCTTCGCGTAGTGCCTTTTTATGAGGACTATCATCAGAGCTTACAACGCGAGACGAATTAGCCCATGTAATCCAATCACTTTTAGTAGGTTCAATATCAAAAATTGAGAACCTATCTAAGAAAGCAAATCCCATTGGAGTAACATTGTATTCACGAGAAAAATTCACTGCCGCAACAACACGTGAGTCGGGGTGAATCTTCCTACCATTGAGCTCGCCCTTTTCAACAAATTGAAAGCAAGCTTGCTGCACTTCAGGTGTACCTCGGTTAATCTCATCAAGAAAAATAAGGCAAGGCTTAGATTCTGCAAGAACAAACCAGTCAGTGGGCAAAAAGCTTGTAATTCGCTTTTTAACATTCTTTCCATCAAGTTCATAAGAATGAAATGATTCACGGTCAGGAAGGCCAATCATATCACCCTCAGATAGCTGTGCAATCCTCCTTTCAATAACAGTATCAAGACCCCAAATCCTAGCTAGTTGATAAGCCAGATCGGACTTGCCAATACCATGCCGTCCACGCATTAGAATAGTTTGTGTAGGATGAATATAATTTGCTGCATCAAGAAAATTCTTGATAGAGATAGTGCTTACTGCTGACAACGATGCCTCCTAAGGTTAAAGGATTTTAATTAATCCTTGTTTATGAGAATATAATATAACAAATATTATTCTTATACACACCACATGTCTTATGGAAGTTTATAATAAATAACATTGTGATTTAACATGTAAATTTTAATACATGTTAAAAAACATAAACATAAAGTTTTAGGAGGGTTGTTATTAAGCTTCTTGCTTGCGTCTGCGTCGGCGGACCTTCGATTTTTGAGAGCCTGAACTAAGAAGCACAGGTTCTACAATTTTTGCTTCTTTTTTTAAAACATTATGCTTCTTATTTTTAAGTGATATAATCCTTAAAGCTTCTTTTCTGTTCTCATCAGATAAAAAAATCTGAAGATTTGAGCACCTTGCCTCTAGGTCTGGTGACGAATTTATTTTGTTTGCTTCTAGCCAGCTTTCTAACTTTAGACCTTTTCTTTTGATAAATTTATCTAAACTAATCCCCATTTATTGTATACTCCCTTTTGCTTGCGCTTCTTGTATAAGAGCTGCAAGCCCATTTTGAAAATTCGGATCTCTAGCTACTTCTGCCGGATCACCATCAGCGCCATAAGATGCCATAATAACCATAGCAAATCTTTCTAGCATGCGTAGCAAAATATTTCTAACCGTAGAATGCCCTAAATTATACCCTTGCTTACTCAAAGTCTCGGCGATAGTACGGTAATCCATGCCGCCTGAGTTTGAATCAAGTGTTGCATATGCTTGCTTTGTTTCTTTCATTGATTTTCTCTTGATTTTGTCTTAATCAGCCAAGTAAACTATGTCAAAGATACATATGTGATAGCTTACTAATTGACTGTTAGATATTGAATAATGATTTATGCTATGGATTTGCTATAGCATTTAATTCTGATTTTGTTATAGGAAATTGTTCATGGTCATGAGGGTCGTGACTTATTCCAAAACGCATTCTTAATATTTTATCTTCTCTTGGATCAAGTGTAGATAAAATATTTCCTATTAAACTAATTAATTCTTTTCTATCTATTGTATCAAATGGTGATAAAGACTCTTCATCTGGTATAACATCTTTTAAAGATCTATTATCGTCATTTTTACCTACAGTATCATCAAGCGATAAAAGTGCAGGAGCACCAGTAATAGCAGCAGAGATAGTCTTTTCAGTTACACCTAATAAAGATGCTAGTTCACTCCTAGTAGGCTCTTGTCCATGAAGGCTTATGAATTCTTCTCTTACATTTTTTAAATCTTTAGAAAGAGTGATTGTTCTGCCGGGAACCTTAATCTGCTTTCCTTGGCCCGCAATTTCTCTTTGTATAGCTTGCCTTATCCACCATGATCCATATGTTGAAAATCTAAAGCCTCTTTTCCAGTCGAAGCGTTCAACTGCCTTCATAAGCCCTTCATTTCCAGCAGCAATAAGATCTTCTAAGTCACAACCTCTGTCTTTGAATTTTTTTGCTACAGAAATGACTAAGCGAAGATTAGACTCAATCATTTTATTTTGCGCTCTTCTAGCAAGCCTTTTTTCTTTAGGCGACGGTTTGATAACTTTTGCTATCTTTTTTCCTTCGACTATTTCAATCTCTTTTTTAGACTGACCAGCTTCAATAGCTTGAGCTAATTGAATTTCTTGTTCATGTGTTAATAACTTTCTCTTACCGATACCACTCAAGTAAGTACCAATTACATTTGTCATCCTTCCTTCCTTGATTTATTTTTTATCTCTTTTATTTTTTATTTTTTCTTGCTTAATCTTTCTAAGCAATAAAACATGCTCTTTATTTTTTTCTCTAGACTCTTCACGAAATAACTCTGAATGTTTTAAGCTTTTTAATTTATCTATTTTTAGGTATTCGTCACTAAGTGTGGCAGATAATTCATTATGAATATTATCTAATTCATCGAATTCAGTTTCGGCTCTTTTGATAGATGAAAATAGCGTTTCTGATCTTATCGTGTTAATAGGAATAGCATGAGCCTGATTTATGGCAAATGTTCTATAGCGTGATATAGCACATACTTTATTATCATGCCACATTGCAAACTTAAGCCAATTATCTTCTAATAAAGATAATTTTTTCCATTCATAAAAACTTTCTTTATCTAACATTAGATTAATAATATCTTATCTAGAATAAAATTTACACTATTGAATAGGTACTTTAAGCTTAGTGTCATCAAGCACACTTCCTAAAGGAAGTTTTATAGATAGAACCCCGGATTCATATATTGCTTTTACGTCTTTTCTTATTACATGCTGACTAACAGCATATTGTTTTGTAAATGATGGTATTGCAAATGCTTCTTCATCTTCATTTACATATACTATATTTAGAATACGGTCTTCGATATATACAGAAAAATCAGCCTTTTTTGCATCTGGAATAAAGAGCTGTATGATACACAGGTTATTATCTCTATTTATGTAAGAATACAATTTAAAATATTTCCTAAGTTAAGCTTGCTAGATAACATAGCAATAATTTAATTTTAAACACGCAAAATTTTTGGTAAATATTTATTTAGACGCTTTTTGCACATATTTTTTTTCAATCATCATGATTGACCCAAAAGCATTTCTTGTAACTACGACATACTCACTATCATTATCATGATCTTTAACATACATACATGTCGTATTTTTTGGAATAGGCAAAGAATCTTTTAACTCTTGTGGGTCAGCTTCACTTTCGTGAATTGTTAGGCCATCAATTCGCAAGATAAGGTCTTCTTTTGTAAAAAGTAAATCGCAAGGTAAATATGTATTATTCATTTGTGTGGATTAAAATCTCTCTCGCAATATTGCGTAAAAAATCAGTTATACGTATAAAAGCTAAAGATGATATAAGAAAAAATAAAGCTTCAAGCAAAAGTCCTAATGAGGCAGCAACACAAGTAAATGCTAGAAATGAAAATATCGTTAAATTTTGTAAGAAACAGTAAAATCTGTACAATATTCTGTATTCTCTTCTTCGCATTCTTTATCTCCCTTTCCTCTCTCATAGATGGGAAGCGGAATGACTAATGTTGGCCTATTATCTACAGCAATTTCTTTTTTCTTTAATTCATCAATCATCCATGCTGGTAACATTATATTCATAGTAACACATCCTAAATTACATCTACACTTGTATAATAAAAATCTTCTATTAATAGATACAACTCAAACACTAGTTTGGCATAGTTTATTAAATAATTTATCTTCTGCCCATGCAATTGATGGCCTGAGATATTCATGCACAGAGTCTTCTGCATCTTTAAATGTCATCCACTTTACGGAGTGGTGCTCAATTTTATTTGTTAAAGGATTAGGAAGAATGGTAGCATTTTGGGTAGTTTCTGCTAAAAACATTCTGCATGTCTTTTTTCTTCTACCTTTACTTTTTTTAACTAATATTCCTTCTTTGCCCCACTTAAAGTTTAATGAATCGATACCTGCTTCTTCATACGTTTCTCTTATAGCAGCTTCTAGCTCACTCTCTCCGTCTTCTATCATACCTTTAGGGAGGTCATAATTGCCATATATTTTAAGAGTCAAAACCTTTGGCTCAGGAAAAAATCTAATGACAATTATGCCCGCACTCTTTTGCATCACAATCCTAACATCATTTCATTTGGCATACTAATATCAATTACGCATGCATTAGTTGTTAGTAATAAACTAGAAACAGAAACAGCATTCTCTAAAGCTGTTCTTGTTACTTTTACTGGATCAATAATACCTGCATCTAATGCGTCAACAAAGACATCATTTCTTGCATCCCATGCCAATCTTTTTGTATCATCATTTAAAATATTTCCTTCAACTAAAATGCTATTCACGGCGGCATTTGAACTAATTCTTCTAATTGGTGCAAAACATGCTTCTTTAACAAGCTTTACCCCAAGCCAAAATGGTTCACTAAATTCATCTTGTTTAATAAGGCACCTTGATGCCATTACTAATGCTGAACCGCCGCCGGGTACGATCCCCTCTTCTGCTGCTGCGGTTGTAGCATTTAATGCATCTTCTACCCTATATTTTCGCTCTTCCATTTCAAGCTCTGTAGCGCCGCCAACCTTAATAATTGCTACGCCACCTGCCATTTTAGACAACCTTTGTTGCAAAAACATTCTTTCTTCTTTTGAGATAGTAGGATCTTTAAGTTTTTCATGAATAGAATCAACCTTTTCTTTTATTTCGCTTTCTTCACCTGAAGCTCCTATAATAAGAGTTTGTGATTTATCAATTACAACTTTGTTGCATGTTCCTAAGATGCCATCATCTATAAGTTTTTGATTAAGATCATCACCAGTCGTGACTAACTGACCCCCAGTTAATGTAGCAAGGTCATTTAACATATTTAAACGTTGTTCTCCGAACCCGGGTGCTTTAATCGCACAACATTTAAGGATACCTCTCATGTGATTTGTAACAAGCAGCTGCAATAACTCACCATCAACTTCATCTGCAATAAACAAAATTGATCTGTTCATTCTATTTGCTGCTTCTAGTAAGGGAAGAACAGAAGAAGACGTATTAAATCTTAAATTTGAAATCAAAATTAAAGGATTTTCTAATTCACATGTCATTTTATTTGAATCAGTAATAAAGTAAGACGAAAAATATCCTCTATCAAATTTTGCACCCTCTACAAAATCAAGTGTTGTTTTAATCCCTTGTGATTGTTCAACAGTTATTACACCATCTCTGCCAACTTTTTCCATTGCAAGTGACAATAACTCACCTATTTCTTTTTCTCCGTTTGCAGATATAGTACCAACACTAGAGATCATATCAGTAGTATCAGCATCTATTGCCATAGAAATAAGCTCACTAGTGATCTTTTTTTGAGCATATTCCATGCCTTTTTTAAGTTCCGTACCCGAATATCCTGCTGATAGTAGCTTCATCCCTCCAGCGAATAATGAATGTGCGATAGTAGTCGCCGTTGTTGTTCCGTCGCCAGCAACTTCATTGGTTCTTTGTGCGACTTCTTTAACTACTTGCGCACCAGCGTCAAGATAAGGATCATTAAGATTCACATGTTTAGCTACAGTAACACCATCTTTTGTAAGAATGTGCTTCTGTCCTGGTTTATGAATAATAACATTTTGCCCTTTAGGTCCAAGAGTTACTTCAACAGCTTGTGCCAATATTTTTACGCCTTCTAAAAGTTTTGCACGAGCCTCATCAGCAAATAAAACCTCTTTTTCATTTTTTTGATCAACCATGTAAAATCTGCCTATCAGCCTCTAAAATAAGGTTTGCAACATCAAGAATGCGCCTGCTTTTTGTTAAAAGATTTTCTGCATAATAGACAGTACCTTCTTTAAAAGCAACCTCACCCTCAACTAAAAGCTTTTTGTCTTTTAAAAGTTGCGTGTCTTTATGTGAAAGGATTCTTGTTTTCATATAAAGATCATACAAATGTACTTTAACAGCGTAAATTAGTGATTTTGCTCTTTTTCATTTCATTTATTCTTTTTGATATTCCTGGTACATCAACAACTTGATTAGCAGCGCGGCGTGCATCAATAATAAAGATGTTATCAAATCTAGAATCGGCATGTTCAAGCATATATTCTGCAATAAAACTTATGATAGAAGAAAGAAGTATCCTGAACACTCCAAATGTCATATATTGTTTAACAATTTGACATGAATATTTAATGTATTTTTCTCTAACATTTTTTAAAATTATGATATTCCCGTAAACAACAGCGTCTTTATTACACCAAAAGCTTAGTAGATGAAAATAAAAGCTCTTATCTACTTTCGGTGTAAACTCAAATATAAACGCATTATCTCTAATGCCTAAGAATGTATAGTGCCCTAAAATAATATCTGCTAAAATTTTCAAAAATCCAAAAATAGTAATCGGAGAAGCCCATAATATTCCAAGAACAGTAAGCGCTTTTTTCATTTTACCCCCTTAAATATATAGTCTTATTTAATACTTCACATTCTCAAAAGTTCGTAAATATTTTTGCCATGACTTATCATTAGTCATAGAACTAAATTCTAACTTAATAAATGCATCTTTAGCAACTTGCCAAGAAGCATCACTTTTTGTTAATTGAATTTCATCATCATCAATATTATGAAATTCAATTAAAGAAATATTTCTTTTAAAAATAGTAAGATTCTCTTTAACATCAATAATTTTTTTCTTAAACAAGATGCTATCAGACATTAACTTTGTTGCGGTCTTATCACCAACACCCTTAACACCCTTGATATTATCACTCCCGTCGCCTCTAAGTGCTTTCCACATAACATATGAACAATGAAAAGGCTCAACAAAAGTTTTTTTCATAGGATTATAGAGTTGAATGCATGCATCTTTTTTTGAAAGCAATTGAATAAAGTCTGTATCTGATGATACTATCACGACATCATTTCCTGATGCCTCTTTTTTACGAGCTATATGAGCAATAACATCATCAGCCTCATGATCATAATGTTGGGCTATACTGATCGGAAGCCCTAAATCGATAATTTCTACTATTTGCTCTATCTGCTTCTTGAATAGCACATGCTCATCATGAGGCATTTGCTTCCTAGTTCCTTTGTAGTCACTTATAATTTCCAGTCGTCTCTTAGGTGTACCTTCAAGCACTAAGAAAATCTCATCAGGTGATATTTTTTCTACTATGGGTCTCAAGCCTCTAAAGAAATTAAAAACAATAGGAGCTTTTCCTTTTATAAAGCCTGATCTTGCTCTATGAAAAAGATTGTATGCATCTAAAATAAGCGTTTTCACTAATTTATAATATCAAATTATAAATTATATTGCACAATTAATCGTCAAGAAACCCCGTGAGCGTTGAGATATTAAAATTATCATTTCTTGTGTTAGTCAAGGCTTCTTCTGCCCATTTATCTAAACCCTGTGTAATCTGTCTCTTTACTTCTTTAATATTTTTCTTATCTAATGCACTTTGAAACATCGTAGAATCAGTGACAACGTCCCATATATCAATTCCTATCTCATAGATCATATTGTCTATTTCTGAGATAGAGTCTGCCATCTTTACATCATGTTGGATTTTTTCTACTTTTTTATGAAAATCTTGTTCCACACGCTCAAACTCTTGCTGTCTATTAAGCTCAAGGTCTGCACCTAAATCTTTAGTGTAGTTATTTTTGGGTCTTCTAAGCCAAGAATTAAAAGGTATATCTCTTCCTGATCCTTCTGATAGAATAGCGAAGATAAACTGTCTTATCAAGTTATTTGACATAAGGATAATTATGTCGTAAGAATAACGTTTTTCATCTGACCATTAACATCTCTGACTTCTATATGTTGCCCAGCATTATTATTTTTAGATTGTGCACTTTCTTGCAGCACATCATCATGATGCCAGTCAGAAGTTAATGAATCATCTTCATCAAGATCTGCAATTTTTACCTCTTTTTTAAAAACATTTTTTGCTGTCTGACCAGCATTTTTAATTAAATCATTTATTGCGCCCGTGGCATTTGATATTAATTCTTTTCTAACGTCTTCAAGTGAGTCATATATTTTGCCACTTATTTTAGATAAACTTGCTGGGGGCTTAGATATATTTGGGGATTGAAAGATAAATTCGACCTGTGTCCCTTTAATAGATTCAGTTATTCTTTTTTCAAGAATACAAATTGGAACAACTTTAGCAGCTTTAGAAGGTATTACATAAAGTACCTGTCCTACATGATATGCTTTCTGTTCCATCCTATTCTCTATTACTTACGGGTATTATCTGCTTGCTCTTTTTGCAAGTCGTCAGTCAAAACAATAATGCTTTCGCCTGACGATCTTTCATATAAAGATAGGTCTAGTTCTGCTAGTGCGCTCTTCAGCTTTGTTTCATTTCTATGACCACCGTAGTTATCATAAAGCCTAATCAATTTTTCTACTGTACTAATATGAAGTTTCATAATATTCTGATTATATTCCTTATAGGTGAGATGTTAACTTACATGTTTTGTTTTCCCATAGTATTTAACTCTTTCTTTGCTAAATTTTCACGAACACCTTGAGATATTGTATGACCACTTACAACTGCTTCTGCTAACGGCTTTAAGCCGAGCGCTTTTCTTACATCGTCATATGCACTTGGTGATAGACTATCTTTTAATACGTCCATCCTAGCGTATTGTCTAAGTTCCCAATTAACAACAGGAACATCTTCCCCTAAAGAACCTGGCTCGATTTCGCCTGTATCTCTAGCTTCCCACATCATCAAAAATGTAGGCATATCACGCTCTTGAGGAACATATATCAGGGGTAGCGTTCCAGCCACACCCTCATCATCTTCAGATTCTTCGTAAGTAATCTCTGGTACCCAATGCTTTTTGTTTAAATCCATAAAACATCGTACTTTATTTTTGCGAAATGTTAATGATTTCTCATATCTTGAATGCTACTTAGTACATTTTGATAGACTACGATTAAATCAGAGGCTTCTGGAACGTCAATTTCTTCAAGTTCCATTAATTGCATTTGTAAAGTATTTATTATGGTTTTCAAAGTAGAGTCTTTTATTGCACTAATCAAGCTCATTTCAATAGCTTTTTTTTCTGAGCTTTTCATACTTTCTTGACTGCTAGGGGGAAATTTTTTCTTAAAGATTTTTTCAAGCTCTTCTATCGTTTCAGCAGATGATACATCACTTGCAATATCTTTAATGTCATTTAAGGATTCATTTTTCATCGCGCGCGCGCTTGTTTTTATTCCCCTTACAATATTAGACTGCATAATAGCTGACCTTATAGAATCATCATTAAGTAAATCTTCAATAGAAGAGTCAATATTTTCTAAGAGTGCACCTTTTAATGATTTTGATTCTAAAGAAAGTGATTTTCTTAACCTATTTGTCCTTGTAACAACTTCTTTATTATTGCCAGAAAGAACATCAATTACATCAAGCGCTTCTTGAGAAGATAGATTTGAAATCTTTCCTGCAGTATAAATAAAGGGATTTAGCATAAATGCGACTTTTCCTGCCTCACCTTGCCAAAGCTTTCTTGCCTTATCAAAAACTTCATGATATCTTTGCTCAATTGCCTGCTGTCTCTGTTCTTCTTTCAAAAAAATCTTATCATATTCAGTAGAAAGAAATGGAACAACAAGTGATGGAATTCCTTTAGCTGCAACTTCTAATGTATTCCATGCTCTTGAGCTAACTTTAGACAATGCACCTTTTATTGTTCCTAGTGCATCGTTAAATGGGGATACAAAAACCTTTTTAAGATCAGAAAAATTTCCTAAATCTACTGGCCCAAATTCATCACCATACTCACTTAAAACTTTTTCATGTGCAACCGCTCGTGCATCTTTTAGAATTTGTTTAACGAGTATATTAAAGTCTTTATTTTCCATGTTTAATATATGTAGCCCTCGTCAATCTGTTCAATCCTTTTTTCTATAGGAATTATAAGCCTTTTTCCAGTAAGATTTAGCCATTCTTCACAGACAAGTAGCTCAAATTCATTAAATGGATGATGTTTTTTTGTTTTTTGATCTCTTGTAGTAAAGTTTTTTCTATTTTTAGGACTAATATATCTTAGTACTAGCTTTTTGACGACTAACCAATCCGTCTCATCAGGAACAATACTTGACGCAAATTTTAAAGCATCTTTTAAATTATCATTTAACTCTTTCACTACCTTACTATCCTCACACGTTTATAAATTGGCGAAAAGCATAATCTTTTTCCACCATTTTTATAAACCTTTGTTGTTTGTTTGACATCTCCTATGAGTATTTTTGCATTTGACCAAGCTTTCCATTTTTTCATAGAGGCTTTCCCCTTTGAATTTTTTGAAGCTGACCCTGTTTTTCCGAACATTTCTTTTTCAAGGCCCTCAAATAAAATAACAACCCATTGATCAATAGAATTTGGTTTTCTAACAAAATAAATTATATTTTTCTTTATATTTTGTGGCCATGTATCAACATCTATCTGCAGCTTTCTAAGACTTTGTGTTGTCTTAACCTCAAGAGCATATCCTGAATTCATAAAGTATATATCATGTTTTCCTGGGCCACCATCATGTTTGACATCTGCATATTTTTTTCTTAAGACATTTAAAATAAATCTCTCAAGTGGATGAGCAAGAATTGAGCTATATACTGCATCAAGCCTAACATTATATTTTAACCCGCAGCTTTCTATTTCTGCCAAAAATGATGTAGCAGTTTCAACTATGCTTTCAGCGTCAGCAGACGAAATTTCTGCGCTTAATTTATCCTGCATTCCTTATATAGAATACAAACTTTATGATTACATTGTTAATATACAGGATGTTTACCTGCACTACTTAACATAGATTTTGAATTTAAAGACTTAAAAATAACAGAATCCACACCATCTATTTTTTTAATTTGCTTTCCCAAGTTTCTTATAAATTCGCTTCTCTCTGCATCCATAGAATCAAATGTTATAACCATTTTAATAACGCGGCGGCCAGTAGGTGTTCTGTCAATAGCACCATCTTGTGACACAGTAGCGATTCCCTTAATAATTCTAATATCTGTTAAAATTTCTTCAACCTTAATATCACGACTACTACCAGAAACTGATAATTGAACTTCAAGGATATCGAGCATTCGTAATGCACCAAGTGCTTCCCTGATTACATTCCTAAACCTTGAAAATTTAATTTTCACTTTTCTCTCCATCAGAAAAAATAGCGAGATCATCAGATTCTAATTTTGGTGATAAACCATCAGGCAACGGTGAAACCTCATTTTTCTTTGATATTTTTTTGATCTCTGTTTTTAACCTAGCTAATGAAGCAGCATATACCGACCTTGTTGCTGTTCCTCTGCGGTGCTGGTTTCTTAAACATGATAAACTTTCTTCTGCACGCTTAAGATCTGCTAAGTGTTTAGCAGATCCATATGTGCAAGTCTCTCCGTTAAGTAGCTTTATCTCTTCATAATGCTGTGCCTCTTTTAAAAGTGAGGCTATCGTGCTTTTAAGGTCTTTTCCTGTAATCCTCATAACTTATAAATATCCTCCTGTGCCCCTCTTATTTGGGGCACCTTGGGTTTGAACAGGAATCTTAAATGATAAAATAATACCTCTGCGCTCAACAGAGAGTGATACTCTCCAGTCTTTAGTTGAAAAAATGCGAATAATTTCATTTGCTTCAATAATTTTAATATCATTAGGCAAAATATATGACCTGCCGCACCTTAATTCATGAGGTTCCCATACACGATCTAAATAAGCATTAATTTTTTTCATATACTTATTAATATTTGGCACAGGAATTTCTTCTGCAGGGGCTACATATTGTATCTGTGTTAAATTCTGGCCTGGTTCTTTCTTTTTAGGAATAACATCTTTAGGGCTGATCGGTTCTAGGCCAGAATTCATTAGCTTATATTAAATTGCAAGCCATCTGCTTGCCTTTGAGCGTCATCATCATCATCATCATCACTTAGGCTTGGAAGATCTAAATCTAAATCATCTAAATCATCATCTGAGTCACTTAATTCTTCTTCAAGCTCTTTAAACTGTTGTACCAAGCTTAATTGTGCTTTCAAAGCCACTTGCTGCTTACGCAACATTGAAAGCCTTCTAAGAACATCCTTCTCAGCAGCATCTAGTTCTTTTAAGGACATATCTTCAAGTGATTTCATAAGGCTTGACGTTCTAGAAGCAGGGGCACTCTCTTCACTACGAGAACTTCTTTTAACTTCTTTTCGATCAATATACCTTTGTGCAGATGTATCATCGACCTTATTGGGATGAAGTCTAATTGGCTTATCTATTTCAAAGCCTACTGGCTCAACAATACCATATGAGCCATCTTTCTTTAAAACTTTTAATTTTGTTCCAGCAGGAATTCTACCACCAGGGAGACCTTTAACGTTTTTACTAGTGCCTCGGTTTTTGCCTCTCTGCGTTTCTCCGCCGAAATACCAAGGACTCTCTCCATCCCATGACAACCTGATTTCTCTGACCGCCATCACGTAGTCATTATAAAATGGGTTTTCACCCTCTAACAAAACAAACTTAATAAGATTCTTAACACCCATTACTTATATGTATTAGGCACTTGCTGAATCATTTATAGCTGAATGCAATTCATTTGCTAAATATTCCTTTAGCATATCATGTGTAACATCTGCATCATTAGTTATGCAAAATGCTTTCTTTACATTTTGTAAAAATGCTGCTGTGTATAATAGCTCTACTGTAGAACCATTTGGTAACAAAAGTGTTATAGTTTTATCCACCTATTATGTTACATACAGATGATTAACATGTTTAATTTTATGAAACCTTGATAGGGGGTGTTCTATCTTCACCCTTATTTTTTTGCTTTTTAAGAGATACAGAATTCTTTTCGTTATCTTTAAGCCTAGACTTTCGAACGTGCTTATCTAATTCTTTTTCTTTTCGAGCCTTTTCAGCACTAGCTTCTTCTCTGCGAGATTCAAGCCCTTTAACTCTTTTCATTTTAACGTTATAAGGCTCATCTTCTGGTTCTTTGACACTTGATGCTGGAACATCCGCAGCAATAATTTGGCTGATGCTTTTAAGAAAAGAGTATAACGCTATTTTCTCCTCATTATCAAGGTCATGAACAAATTTGTCCATCTGTGAATGAACGTCAGCATCTTTTAACGATTTACCTGACCTGATTGTATTTAGCTTATCAATTATAATGTCAGATGTTACACTCTCAACATCTGACTCTTCACCGCCGACCTCTTCAGAAGAAGGCTTATCGGCAAAAACTGGGTCATCATCCTCATTTTTTGCTGTTGCATTTTTTGCAGGGGGAGTCGTATCTTTAATACGCTTTTCAAGTGAACGCTGATACGCTTTCTCTTCATCTGAAACATCTAGTGCTTCTTTTAGAGAAGCTTTTGCTATTGTACTTAGCCACTTTTTAAGATCTGCACCCTTCGTTATTTTAATTGATTTATTCATCTTTTATATTTAATCGTATCTCTTGGCATCTCTTTGTAGCGATGATCATATTTTTGCTTCATTTCTAATGAGGCATCAAGCTCTTCGCGGCCTTGTCGTCTCTTGCGAGCATCTGTATCATCCTTTGATATTGCATTTATATGCTTATCAAAGGATAAACAAGATGCATTAGAGAGCCCTAGAGGAACTCCCATGATATTTGCATCATCGTCTAAAGAATTAAGCGAATTCGCATTCAAAGACTCAACAATTCTCATATCAGAAAGTGTTAATGCTTCGTTAGCATTTTCTTCATCTTCATCTCTATTTTCATCTGAAGATTGTTCATAATGACCTGCAGGAAGCTTATCTGCAGGTGTGGGCATACCATCATCTCCAGCTAACTTTTCTAGCTTGTCAAGCAAATCAGCATCTGATTCAGATAATAAACTATCTTTTAACTTCATCACTCAGTTTCTCCTGGAAAAAACTTATCAAAATTAAAAGTTACACTTGTACCTTGTTCTTTTGGTGAAAGTGCTTTACTAAAGTAAAGCTTTTGCTCTTTTAAAAATGAAGCATCATTAAATTCTTTTGATTCATTTGCAGCTTGAGCTGCTTCTACCCAAGATCTAGCTAAATCTGCCAGCTTACTTTCAGCAGTAGCTACAGATGTTGCAACTTCCATCACGGCCGCAAAATCAGTATTATCAGTATTTTTTAAACCATCAGTTAATTGAACTAATGATTGCCTAGCTGATTCTAAATTTGATTTTGCTTGTTGAAATAATTCATTTAAATTCATATTCATGGCTACCTCTGTTAACTAAGTATCACACTCAGTGAATGAAATAAACATGTAAATACCATTATCTTCAAATGAGAATGATCTTTTTTCTTTTGAGTTAATAAATTCTTTGCTAAAGAGCTCCTGATGGCTGTCATCAATAATAGCAATTTTTATGTAAGGATCTGCTTTTATAAATTTTTCGATATTATCTTTTTTAATTTTAACAGTAATTTCGAACACACTATCTGAATTGGAGAATTTATGAAGCTCGGCTCCTAAACCCTCAGATGGGCTTTCATAAAAGAATTGTACAGCAAAACTATGTGGTTTTTTTGTTTGTGAAGGAATATCTCCACTGGAGTCATCTAAATCAATTCTAGACCTTAATTCCTCACTCATCATAAGTGATTTATGGGCTTCTAAATCATATCTTGTCTCATCCCGCCTAAACCCTACCACTGCCCTACACCAGTATTACCCTCAGGATTATACTTTAATCCTTTTTTTGCATCTACGCCATAATGGCCAATTGCTGCTGCAGAATTTCTTACCCAATCCCAATATTCTCGCTGATCTAGCCATCTACGAGCTGCGGGCTGTATTTCTAAATCTTCTGGCTCTACATCTCCTGTCTCAAGGTCTCCGCCAGCAGCTAGAAATGCTTGTGCAGCATCAATAATCCTAACTCCCTCTGGATCTGACTTAGATGCTTTCTTTAAAAGAGTTTTGCCAGTAGGGCTTTGAAATGTAAGCCACTGGTATAATTTTTCTTGAACTATACCAATTTTTTGAAATCCCTCTAGTGATAAAATAGCGCCATATGAAGAAGGGTTTTTAAGCGTTTCTAAATCACTAGAATCAAGATTACCTGTATTTTCAAGAGCACGAATATAAGCACGAATTAGCTTACCAATTAATGGTAAATGAGGTTCAAGTGCTTGTTGAAACTCAAACACTGCCGTATCTCTCAAATCATCCATTAATGCAACAAGCTCAGGCGTAGCACCATGATCACTGCTAGCCATTGATACTTTGTCAAAGGCAATAGCAATCTTCCTACGTGTTTCTGCAGGAGAAACACTTAACATTTGACCAAGCTGTGCCAACGTCATCGGTGGAATCGTGATTGGTGTTGTCGATGCAACAACTTCATCTTGTTCAAGATTATTAAGTTTTGCTAATGCTTTAGCAGGAACTTTAAGCTCTTTTGAAATGTCAGTCAGCGATTGACCTGGCTTCATCTCCCAAGGGATAGATGTTCCCGCGCTTTTCACACGCATCGAATATCGGCCTGGCACATTATCCCTAGCTTTTCCACGGAGCTTTGGATCAAGATGAATACGAACAGATTTAGGTTTTTCTTGTTCATAACCAGACCCAAAATCTTCAAATGCTTCTTGAAGCGGTGGCTCAATAGGAGTAACTGGCGGATTTTCATCTCCTAATGTAGATGATGTAAAATTAGAGTCAAGTATATCGTCTAGCACTGTTCTTAACGCTTCTTTCGTGAGTATAACTTTTTTCACTGCAGCTCCTCAATAAATTTTATTATTTATTGGTTTTTTAATTATATAACACCTAGTTTACTATTGCACTTTTAATAAATGCTACTTCAACTCTTTCTGGAGTTCTCTTAACCCTACTATACTTAATATTGTTATAGCTATACCTGCTGCAATACCAGCTGAGAACCATATTTCGCTATTGGAAGAATTACTTTCTACCAACCTTTCTTCAAGAAATTGAATTCTTTTATTTTTTATTGGGATAATTTCATCATATTTTAATCTTAATGTATCTAACGCAATCGCTGTTGTCGACGTAGCAAATTTTAATTTTACTCTTTGCAACTTCATGCCAGTTTCTAATTTAAGTTTAAACATTTCTTCCATAGAAGATCTCGCAGCTTGCTGGTCGGCAAAAGCTATATTGTTGTATAGAAACCCATCAAAGGGGACAGTTTGTCCTGCTTTTACAATAGCTATTACACAATCATTACATTGACCTGCATAAGTTTGTGCAGGCGCCAGTAATAATGAGCATATAAGCAACAAAGAATAAAATTTTAAACTAATTTTTGACATGTGGCACCTTATTTTTATGGTTACTCTAGAACGACTATCTTATATCCTGTTGCACTGGCAAGCTCCTCAGCCATTTTAGAAGGACTATCTTTAGTTTTCTTTAAGATTCTATTTATTTCTTTCTCTTTTTTTCTATCAATCTCTTTTAGTCTTGTTTTATACTCTTCTTCTATTTTGTATTTTGCATCTTCCATTCGGCGAAATGCCATATCTCTTTTTTCTATTTCTTTTTTATGAGCATTTTCAATAACATCAACTTCTTTAGCATGTGATTCTCTTGCTTTATTAAGGATGTCATCCCAGTCAACAGTATTTTTTGACTTAAATACTAAAGCTGCAACCAATGACACAAGTAACATAAGTGGAATATACCAATATACTTTAACCCAAGCCCATATTTTTTTTAATCCTATCATTTTTCTTGCTCTCCTGAATCTGATATTGGGTTTACACTTTTGAGCTTTTTCTTTACCAAAGCAAAAATTAAGGTATTAAGACCCCCGCCACAAAATCCTATAGCTGCGCCAAGAGGCCACCCTAAAAATAAAATACCTAAGCCCATACCTATAAAAACAGCTACAACTCTAAGCAATGTATTCCACCACCATGGACTTTTATCATTGATATCAGTGCTATTAAGATATGCCTTTAATGCACCCTTTGCGATGCTTGTTATAAGATAAGAAATAACGCCTGCGAATGCTAATACTAGAAGCATTGTTGCAATAGGCGTAAGAGATGCGAGTTCAAACATAAATCCTCCAAGGATTAAGTATCACTCTCCATCATTAAGCTTTCTTTTAGAAAGAACACTCTCCATCTCAATTATATCAAAAATTGACTCAGCATCACTAGTGGTCAATTTTTCCATAATTTTTTCTCTTTTTCTTTCTATAATATCTTCTAGCAATCTTGTAGTATTTCTGTCTTCAAGAACAACTCTTTGTGCAAATTCTTCAAAAACTTCTTGCATAGAAAGCCCTTTTTTCAAAAGAGCAGCTCTAAATTCCGCATGTGTTTTTGGAAGAAGTTTGATATGAACGCCTTTACGCAGATCAAATTCAGACGCCATATTCTTTTTTAACGCGAGAACTTAATAAGTAAATATGTTTTTCATGTGAGCTACAGATCCCTTGTAACAAATCCTCTGTCCCATCTGTAAGTTCACCTGCTGCACTCATTGTTTTTATCATATATGAGCATCTTTGAAGAAATTTATTTTCTGCATCAAGCATCATATCTTCAAGCTCTCCGTGAATGGTAAGTGTTTTTAGTGATTGTGATGCTATATTAAGCAATGACTCTGGTTCGACTATTTCGCCCACCCCAGTTATACCAAGTGATCGTTCAGCAACTTCATCAAGCTCATCAGAAACAGTATCATATAATTCTTGATAAAGAAGATGGTCTCCAAAAAATGATGTACCAGATGCTCTCCAATGTGCACTTTGATATGCTGCTTGTAAAGCTTTTAAATCACCTAAAAGTTGGGACCACAACCCTGTTGATTGTGCTTGCTGGGGCATTGTAGACATTGATATTATAGAAATAGATTCTCTTAGTCCTGACTGTCTTTTAACTTTTTGTGACTGTTTCCACTCATTAAATGGTGATAACCACTCATCTATTACAAATGATACTTTTCCTGTGTCATCATACTCTATCTTATAAAGCCATGTATCACTAGAGTCTACCCATGTACCAGCTTTTACAACTTTGGCCGGACGGCCTATACCTTTTCTAACATCGACAACAGGATCGCCTAAATCAAACCTCGCTTCCATTATCCTATCCCTGAGGCTCCGGCGCCCCTCGCCATAGGTAATTCCTCGGGCTCTTCTTCTGCCTTAGGAGTGTAGGGTATTTCATATTCTCTCTCTAATATCTCTGCAAATTCTTTTGCGACATTTTTGCTATAATAGCTATCAAGGTAATTAAATGCTCTATGAACAATTGCAGTAGCAATATCAAGTAAGTTCACTTGATTTGTTACAAGCCTAGAGACTTTTCCTGCAAATTTAGAAACATCAATTTTTGGAACCATAGGATCTGATGGTTTATCAGGTTCTTGATCTTCTTTATCTGCCGTTAGATTTTCTTCTTCTGAATCACCAAGAGCCATCTGGTCTGATTCTCCTTCCCTACTCTCATCTTCATCTTCTGGAGCTTCCAGAAGATTTTTTATAAGATCTACGCTTTCATCAAATTGTTCACCATCAATAATACAATCTTTTTCGAACCTAAGAAGAATAGAATCAATTTGGTCATCTACAGAATCTTGTGCTAACCGAATCTCTTCATTTAGAATTGATTCTTGTATAACCTGCCTTAATCTTTTCGTCCTTATTCTCATTGTGCCTCCATAGCTTTTTGCACAAGTTCTGCACGTTGAAATCTATTCTCAATTACATTCCAGTTAAATTCTTGCATCATATCGCTAATGTATTTGTCTTTGTCATTTTGATAATCGTTAAAATATGCATGCTCCCATACATCTAATACTATTACTGGATAGCAGCTAACTGGTATTGAGCAATCATTCGACTCAATGAAAAAATTTATATATCTGCGTAAATACATGTCATATGCGCAGACTGCCCATCCACTTTGGGTTGCATCTGCACATGCTATAAAGTCCCACTGCCATTCATTAAATGTACCAAAATCTCTTGTTAATTTCATATATGTAACCATGTCGAATGAAATTAAGCTTCTCGGATCACCGATATTAGAAAAGTAAAGCTCATGAAGATGAACAGAATTTCTGCTCGCTATTTCTGACTTCTTTAAGGACCTAAATGCTGATGATCTTGGGTTAGACTGGTCTCTGTCTACCGTATCTAGCTCTGCAGACGTGATATTAAGTGATTTAATGTGCCTTCTGTATAATGAAAAATGTGCCTCTTTCGTATCCTTTAAAAGCCTTTCAGTATTAATATTATATTTTTTCTCTTGTGCAACATAAGCTTCATTTAAATCTAGGTTTAAATCTTCTTTTATTCCTGACAGGATTTCTTTCTTTGTTATCATTTTACTCTCCAGGAATTCTCACTTTCTTTGCTTCCAAAAGCCTAGTTAAGAGCTTATTTTTACGTGTGATTTCTTCAAATATTTCAAAAAATTCTTCTTCATTTATGAACATATTTTCATAAAGATCATATGCTTTACATAAATCATTTATTTTTCTTGAAGAATCGTCTGTACTATTTTTTGCGGGCGTTTCACTTAATAAGCCCTGCGTTAAAAAATTTCGTGTAAGATCATAAAAATCATCATCATTCATCATTAAAACCCCCTGAATAAGTTTGTATATATGTATGCAGCAAGATCAATCTAACTCATACTCTTCAGTAAACTCTTTATCAGAGACAGTGAATGTATTTCCTGTAGGTGTAAGAAGAATTATCTCATTAGGCCCAATTTCCTCGATTGTGTATAAAAGTCTTGATCCCTTATGTCTTACCTTTGTATCAATACCTATAACACCTTTTTTCTGCACTGCATCTAATTCATTCAAAAAAGCATTTAACGAGTTCTCAACAACATGAAGTTTTTTTTCGTATTGTTCTCTTAAAAGGCTTATAATTTTTTTCTCTGTTAGCTTTGCCATTGTCATTAACTATTACCTAGAATAGCAAGAGTTACATAAATCAAGATTTAAACTTTCTTACAACTATTCCTGCCTTTTTTAATAATTCTATACTTGTTGTATCTCTATACTCAACGTCATAAATAACTTCTGATATTCTTCCGTTGATTATTTTTTTTGCACACATTTTGCATGGTGAGACAGTTACATACATAATTTTCTTACCATGAAAATCATATCTGCATTTAATTAGGGCATTTTCTTCTGCATGAATAAAGCCTGACAGACCAGGAGCATCATCTTCGACTTTATTTGGGCCTCCTTGTTGGTCACCATTATAACCGAGTGCAAGCACTTGTGAATTATCATCAGATACTATCAAACACCCAACTTTCGTTCTTGGGTCGACTGATCTACTTGCAATTTTGTGCGCTACGTTCATCCAAATAGTATCCCATGAAGGCCTTACTTCATCATTTTTTGCTATCTTGTTTTTCATCCAAAATGCCCCCTGTTTCCATAGCCGTGTACCCTGAGAATATTTCATCTAAATTTCCTTTATATTCAAATCCTGCTATTCCTGCGTGCCCGCCGCCACCGAAGCGCTTGGCTATAGTCCCGCAATCAATATCAGGGTGAAAAGATCTAAGCGAAACCTTTGCATAACTCTCTTCATGATTCCAAAACCAAACTATTGCAAAATCACAGTCAGGTGCAAGCCTAGTTCCTATCTCAGAAATCCAATGTGTAGAATTAATAACAAGAACATCATTACCTCTTAGTTTTTTTCTAACTGCTTTTTGACAAGCTTTTTCTATAACAGTTTCTGCATAAGGCAAAATTTGTGAACCTTTTTTTATGCAATCGTCTACAGCAGAAGCATTTAGCATTTGATCATATGCCCTAAATTGCATAGGTGTCATATCAAATGCTAAAGAAAATTCTTTTGAATATTCTATATATGGCTTCCAGCCCATATCTCTATTTTCAATATACATTAAAAATCTAGGAATCTCATGTGCAGGATGAAAAAATTTCCATGATAATGCGCAACCAGAGTGGTTTAAGTCAAACCACTCTGGTTTAGAAACACCCTCGAGCATAATCATAGCAGACTTATGGTGGTCTCTCATTTCAAAAGATGCAGCATCTTTTATCATTTTCTTCGTAGTTTTTTTATCATATGCAAAATCAAGAACAATGACATTCTTTCCCTCTACATTTGGAGCTGGTTGCCCATGATATGCAGGTATATATGTTGCTTTATTACCCAAAAGCTTCCAAGCGGCCCAGGCTGCACCGAAGCCATCAGAGCAATCTCCATGATATATTACCGTGTCTATACTATTTGGATCCATAAAAATTCTCTATTTTTATACCCATTGAAAATAGGCATTCTGTATCTATTAATAGCGTATTATGTATGTAATGCTTTGCAGATTTAATCGAATAAAATACTAAAGGCTTATTACTTGATTTATATATCATTTTTTTACCTCCAGATAAACCTTGTGCCAGAGGGATTATTAAATGGTACATTAGAACCAATCTTTTTTCCAGCGGAGGTCTCTAAATTTCCAAATAGGATACTGACTGACCTTCTTTAATTTGAAGGATTTTAACAATTCATCCCCAAGTAATGTGCCATTTTGGAGACCATCTTCATACTGAAAGTGCCACCATTCTGCACCCATTTTATTTTCCCTAGTAAAAAATGATGCCCTAGCCCTAATAGGCTTCCAACCATTAGATTCCATAATAGATGTAAGGTCAATTAAATTATCAGTTACAGTGACTTTTTTTCTATCATATGTCATTGCCGTTACAGAAACTAAAGGCCCGCCGGAGGCGCGGGCCCATACACGCCATTGGTAATCACCTATATATTCTATGACGTAAGGATCTTTATAAGGATCTTTCATACCACTCTGAACATTTAAATCGTGTGCAAGACCAAAATAATGCAAACTTGTTTGACTTCTATTAGGATTTTTTGCAGATGCAGACAGAAGCCTCCTGCCCCCAGATGAGGTTATCAGCCCTCCTGCACTTTGAACACTTTTTTTCACATTTCTAAATGACTCTGCAGCATCAGCTCTAAGATATGTCACACCAACAGACACATCATATGGATCACAGACAATCTTTTTAAATTTGAATTTTTTCTTAACGTCACTAAAGTTTTCCTTGAATAAAGCTCTTGTTGTTATTGCGCCGACAATTCCGTCGGCGTACAATCCACTTTGTTCTTGAAATGTTACGATAGCATCTTTAGTTTTATCCCCAAAGATGCCATCAACTTTTAAATTAAATCCCAATTCATTTAATTTAGCTTGTATATCTAGCACATCTTTTTTTTTCATTATTTATTGAATTCCTTATAACCACTAAAAGCTATGTTATTTTTTGAAAGGGCTGCAAGCTCTGGTATACTAAGCTTTTGAGCTCTATGTATTAATAATATGTAGCCCCAATCTTTCCAATAATCATCGACTTGAGCATGTGACCAACGAGTAATGATATTATATAATTCGTTATACGTATAAGCATTTCTTGCGTCCCACTGAAGTGTATTTAATGTTTTAAAAATAAGATGCGTTTGTTTTGGCATGGGAGGCATAGCCAACATTCGCTGTAAGGGTATAGAACTTTTTGATTTAATTATATTTTCACACATGTTCCAATGCTCACTATATATATGTAAGCTATGAGAGATATGTGAATAGCTACCTAACTCAACATTAAGTTGGTTCGCGAGCGCTTCTTGAAATAAAGTAAATGCAGGAACATCATAACTTATCCCTCGAATTAAATCAGATGACCTCATATCTACAACCATATGAAGTTTTTCTTCTCTAATAAAGAATTGTAATGTTAATGTGCATGGAACGTCTTTTTTTGCTGAAATGCTATCTTGAGGCACTCTGATGTGTATCACTGCCCTTCTTGAATCTTTGTCTTCACTTAATTCTTGCTTGATGTAATCCCACTGTATAAGCAAAGAATTTGCAATATCATTATGCGGCCTAAAAATTCTTGCGCCATAAGCAGAGTTTGCTGTTGACCCATCATCAGAAATATTTTCCCAAAACTTTGAATAATTAGAAATCCATTTTGTAGAATTATCACCTATAAAGTACCATAAAGCTTCTGCAATCATATAAGAAATAGAAAAATTTCGCTCAGGGACATATAAAATGCGATCTCTTGGATTCTCTATTTTGAACATTACAGGAATGCATTCTTTAGATTTCTTTTTACGCGGTGAACAGATAAACTGTGGATTACAATGAACATGTGAAATAAGCTTTTTATAAACTTCTGTAAAATTTTCACCCTGAACGTACATTTATTCACCTCCAAGATGCTCTTGTTTGACATCATGAATAAAAGCAATAATTTGTGACATTTCTCTCTCTAATGATTCATCATCAACATTCATATGTAATACCTCACATGAAGTCCATCTCATAAATTCTTTATATACTTTGTCTACTTCAATTAAGACATTTTCATCTATCGAACTAAATTGATCTATTACTTTGTTATAGCTTGTCCTGTAAGGAATGATTATTTTTGTATTAAGAGATGCATACATACTGTCAACAAGCCGTAACATATCCATACTAGTATCTCTGCCCAAAACTTTACTATATACGAATTCAGACGGAAAGCTTCTATCTAGAATAACAGAAGCTTTTGTCTCATGTAAATAACTTGCAAAATATGGATCTGCGTATTTTAAGGCTTTCACAAAATACCCAGGATCATCTTCAAAAAATTTTGCTTCTCTCTTATTCTTAAAATAAGGAACATTAATCTTTTGTGAGAGCTCAAGAGCCATGTTTGTTTTGCCACAACCATCAGGACCATCAAATATAACAACGTGTTGAATCATTTGATTAATATAACATATATTATAACATTTGATTACTAGCTATTGCACCAATTGATACAACATGCATAATCAGCTTCAGAAGGTGGTGACATTGGATCACAAGGTTCTGGCCAAACAACACAATCTTGCACACATACAGAATGACCAGAATCAGTAGGCCCAGCATCATGTGCATCAAGAATACCAGCATCATGTGTACCTGTATCTAGAGTACCCATGTCTAGTGTACCATGATCAAGAACCTGCGCGTCTCGAAATGATGAATCTAATACTGTAGCGTCTGGTAAATCCTTCAGGCCTGAATCTGGAACGTAAACTAATGCTAGGCAATCATCCCTCCAGCACTCATTATAACAACTTGAAACGACAAAAGATGAGTCTTCGGGTGTACATTCAGCCCTACAGTCAGCTTCACATTCATCAAGATTAGATCCTGGACAGTTTACACAATCTTTACAAGAAACAATAGCACAAAGTGCAGCAAGAAATAGTACAGTCTTAAACTTATTCATAATTTTCCTTAAATTAATTACAGTAACTAGTTGATTTTCCGCATTTAATACATGATGGCGGAATTGTGGCATTCCAGTTATCTGGAAATTCGTGAATACATCCGTGTTCAAACTTAATGTTATCTACAGTAAATCCATCAGAACTTTCTATATATCTATTCAATGCATCCATATGAGATTGATAGCTATCCTTTAGTTCATGTTGAAGTAATAAACATTCATCCATTAATTCTGAATGTTTTTCATGTAGTTTTTTCATTTTCTTGAGCAAGAGAACATTCTCATCCAGAGCTTGAATGTATTTCTTTCTATAGTTTATTAATTCTAGAAAAACTTTAATTGGATTAAACATAATAAATTATACTACATTTAATAATATATTACACTACTTATGTGCTCTCATAGACACGGTTTTGTTAGATGAGCTGGGAACATGTGTCTTTTCATATGACATTTTACCTGTTTTATCTTTATCCCAAACAGAATCTCCTGGCATCTCTGGAACTTCATCCAAAGGTAGGCCCTGATCTTTTTTATCTCTCAAATGAAAATGTTGTGCAAACTCAGACCCATATATTGCAACAGGAAAAGAATCTCTGTCATTTATGTAGTTATCGATGCCATCATAAAGTAAGCCATTTACTAAAATATCAATGCCTTTTACTCTTTTCCATGATTCTACAACAAAAATGTCACCAGGCTCAAGAACATGACCAAGCTTACTTGTAAAACCTCTTCCAACCTCAAAATATCTATTCGGAACTAATCCCTCTAAAGGAAACCTTTCAGAGTCATTATGCTCACGTATTAATTCTCTAAGCTCTCCAACTTTTATCTTCACATATTTATTTATTTCGTTAAACTAAATTACACTCTCAATAAAGTCAATAACATTTCTTACATCAAATTTCCCGACCTTTTGTAAATTTTCTTTTTGCTCTTGAATAAGTGACTTACGCTCAGCAAGACTTAAAGCCTCTATTTCTTTAACCAATTTCTCAACATCAGCTTTTGAGGAAACAAGAAACTTTTTACCTAACAGCACTTTTGAGAATGAGGCAGGCTGAAGTGCTGGACAATTTACGGCGAGGGACTCAAGATATCTTGGTGACATAAACCCTGTTTCATAATAACGTGGTTTTGATGTATGTGTTGTACAAATAAACTTATTCATCATCTTCATAGACTCATAAAAATTCATTCTATGATTAAATGTAACGTATTTATAGTTTCTAATTAAGCTCTGAGGGGATTCTCTTTCTGGCGACTCCTTCAGCCAATTCCCATACATTGAGGTCTGTACGCCTATATCTCTTAGGGATTCTGCAGTAGAGAAATAAAACCGCTTAAACTCATCAGGTCTCTCATAGTTATTTCCTATATAGCCATATAAAGACAAGGGATCAGAACACTCAAAAAGATCTTGCCAATCAGTCCAAAAAGGTAAAGACACTCTATCTCGCGTCAATTTGTTCGTTTCAAATGAAGGGTCGGCTATAATAAGCCCTGGATAGCGCTTCTCGTCTTCTGGAGTGATCTTCAGATCGGTGTCCCATACTATAATAGGTATCTTACCGTGATAATGATCAAGGATCTGGCGTTGCCTGTCGAGATCACTTTCATACAACTCAGGTTTGTGATTGGGGTGCAACTTATCATTTTTGAATGTCGGCCAGCGCCACTCCATAAAAATAACATCTAAATCCGGAAATTCTCCCCATTCTTCAGGTTGAAAATATACTCCATTAGCTTTATCACAAATTGCGCCCATGCTGTCAGGCTCAGCCTCAAGAGGGTATCTCATTGAATGCAAACAATCTACTGGCAACTTTGCCTCAATAATATCTTCAGCATAAAGCCCAAAATAATCATCTCTTCTTTCTTGAAGAGCATAAACTTCGTGTCCCCTTTTTAAGAGTTCTTTTACGAAAATTGGACGACCATATCGATGGCCATCAGGTGTGTCTAACGAGTGTGTTTTATCGAGGCCATGCATTATACCCCAAAACGAAAATCCACATTTCATATATTGAATATATAATGCAAAATATCATATGTAATACTATGCATCTAAGTTTTAAAACTTGTTTACATAAGCACGTAATGCTTTAAATGCTGCAGGTCCTACATATGAAGACCTATCTAGATCTTCTATAGACGCATAAGGCCTATCTGTTGTAATTGATGCAGCTGCGCGGGCGTCGAGCCCGACATCAACATCAAGTACATCAAATGTTGTTAACAACTCATCGTTAACAAATGCCAACAATCTCTCATCAGGTGATAAGCCACTTACAGAGCTATCGATCGTTACACTAACATCATCACTCTCTTCGTCAAAAAGCTCAACGCTTACTACTTCGATAGTTTCCGATGTTCCATCTTTTTTATTAATTGTTACTCTTAGCAAAACAAATTCTCCATATAGGTTTATTAGAACAAGCAATCAAAAACAGTGGGCGCTGGACCATCATGATCAATTATCCAAGCTGCCTTCTCTTCTAGCTCTTCATTAGTTAATAATTCTATGTTATAGTTATTTAGTACAACTTTAATCTTATCTGGTATAGTTGAATCTTCATTTTTTATCGTTAGTTTAGCAAACGGTCCAGCTGAGGATAGATAGACATCACAACAAGAAAATGCAAACACAAATGATAAAGAATATGTGCTATCATGTGGGGTAATAGTATGCTCTACATTTAAATCACTCAAATCTTTTTTAATAGAGTCAAAGTCTTCCCAGTTTTCATCATAATCCCAAATAACTTTAGGATCTTCCAAAGGGCATATAAACTTTTGCTCTGGATAAAATCTCATTATTACATTTTCTATGCTGTGTCTCATAAAATTTACTCCTTAAGGCCTGACAGATTTTTTGGCAACAACTCAATAGTATCAAACAGCGGAGTTGGCCACTCTCCGTATCTAATATACTCCCATTCGCCATATACTTTATGTGGTTCTTTCACCGTAATTCTACCAGTGCAGTCAGATCTATTTACTAAAAAATATGATGTTGCATACTCTGTATCAATTTCTTCAAAATAACTTAAAGTTGTCATTTTATACTTTATGTCTTTTTTTGAAACTTTAAGCCCTGTTTCTTCCTCAAGCTCTCTCACTGCAGCATCAGATGCAAACTCTCCTGAATCAATATGGCCTCCTGGAAATGACCATGTACCATTTCTATGAGAACCTTTGCGGATATGCATTAAAACATATTCTCCCTCCAAGACAATAACTGCTACGCCCATTTTTACTTTTTGTTTATTTGACTTCAAATTCATTCTCCTGCTCTAAAACAGTTATTGTTTCACTATCATAAATTGTTGACTCAACGATTTCACCAAAAAAATAAGCATAAAAATAAGCATCACTTAGCTTACCTATAGTCGCTAAAAACAAATAAGGGCCATAAGAAACATCTTTACAAGTATTTATCATGAATAAATCTCCTGCATTTAAACTTTTTAAATTGCTTTCTTTATAATTCATTTTTTGTTATAAGCATGTACTCTTCATCTGGAAAGATTGGATGTATTCGCATTTTAGACAAACCAAGACATAAATGTATCATGATGCCCGTTTTATCTGTCATTCCCAGATATAAGCAATGGGAATCTATGGGCATCATACCATCGTAACTTAAGCACTCAATCAAATCTCCAGCGTTTAACTTCGTTAAATCTTTATACGAAAAAATCTCACCGCTTTTTAACATTTTAAGTGGCTCGTGAAATTATATCAAGTATGTCGGTTTGTGTTATGCAATAGTCTTTAATCTTATTTTTATCAAGTATCTTAATGCTTAAGTAACCAAACTTAATATAAACATGATCAGATACCATATCATTAACTTTTATAAAAATAACTTTCTTTATACAGAGCTTTGTAGCTGGGAAAAAATTACTGTTCGACGTACATTTTATAGAGATAGTGATTAAATCTCCTGCCTGAAACGTTTTCAACAGCTTTAATTTTTCTTCTAAAAACATCTATCCTTCCAGGCTCTTGGCAGCTTGGCTGTTTTAATCTCAATTGGGAGATGGTATGTAAATGGTTTTGTACCTCTCTCTTTAACATAGTCAATTATTTTTTGTAGGCCTTGATCTAATGAAACTTTTGTTTCATATCCAAAACGTTCTCTAATTTTATTAGCAGAACATGTCGCTAATAATACTTCACATGGGCGAGGATCATGATATTCAATCTTTAAATCAAAGTTTAATAAAGATGAAATTCTTTGCGCAAGCTCATTAATTGTAACGAATTCTTCATCAGGACCAATATTAAACTTTTCTCCATGCTCTTGAAGATCACATGTCATCAATTTCTTTAGCACAAAAAGATCATCTTCTACAAACGAGAAACACCTCATTTGATTGCCATCGCCATAAACAATTGGTTGCCGTCCCTGTAGCATTAAATTCGTCATAATAGATGCTACATTCCTGAAGGGGTCATCATACTTTTGTCTTGCCCCAATAATATTATGTGGAATTGCATGTACAACATCGAATCCATGAATTTTGCCCATCAAGTCAAGCTGCATTTCTGCAGCAACTTTTGCTACGCCATAAGGATCATGTGGGTTTGGTGCCATACTTTCAATAAATGGGACTTTATTTTCACCATACCTAGCCATTGATGAACAATTTACAAATCTTTTAACACCAGCTCTAACAGCCGCAGTCGCAAGCGTCGTTGTACCTGTAACGATATTATTCGTTACCATGGTTGGGCTAAAGACACTAAGTCCTTCATAGGCTAACGCGGCTGTATGTACCACAATTTCACACCCAGACATGAATTTAGACATACTTTCTAAATCTGTGACATCAGCCTTATGAAACGTAAAGTTGTCATGAGCAGGAATATTGTCAATATACCCGCCTATCATATTATCAACGCCAACTACGATATTGCCGTCTTTAAGAAGTTCATCTGCTAGCCACGATCCTAAAAATCCAGCTGCACCTGTTATAAATATTTTCATCATGTATCCTTAATAATATTAACTAATTTGCCACTTGATAAACACTTATACTGTTTATCTGTGATTCTGAGTAATTTTAAATTATTTTTTGAGAACCATATATCTTGTTTTCTATCTCTTAAGTACGCAGAGTAAATACTTGCGTCTCTAGATATATTTGATTCAAATATGGTTTTAATATCCCTATCAAGGCCATGCCAATAAATTCCGTCAAATTGAATGTAGATTTTTAGTCTTGGCAGGTAGAAATCTATTTCCCAACCATTAACCGGCACTGATCTTTCTACTAGTACGTCGACATTAGATTTTAAAAACTCAAAAAAATAATCTTCTATTTTCGAACGTGCATATGTCCCATTTTTCTTTTTTGTCTTGTGAGATTTTCTCCAGATATCTTTATAATCAAGCTTACTGCGAACAGATTCAGACTTCATAGGATTGCTAACGCCATATTTTCTTATAGATGTTTTTACAAAAGTTTCCTTAGTTCTATCAGCTTGTGAAGCATTAATAACGCCATATCTTTTTCTAAGAGTTTCAGCCGTTTTCTTTCTAACGCACTCAGATGCTATAGCATGCTTATTCTTAAAACGTTTTAAACAAGTTTTTTCTGTCTTTCTTTTAACATTTTCACATTTTGCAGGGTTATCTACACCTCGGCTCTTAATCCATGTTTTAACGCATTTCTCTTTTATATCTTTATTTTGCGAAGGATATTCAACTCCATAATTTTTTATGTTTGTTTCTCGAAGCTTTTTATTTAAAATACCACCTTTTTTCATTGATGCATATCTGCATTCTGGCTTATCGAAATGATAATCTCTATTTGTATCACGCTTAATTTTACGCCTTACAAAAATTAAACCGCAGTAATCACATTTGAGCCTGAGAATTGTGTGAGCTTTCGTCCTTCCAAGCTTATCTTTAGAGGGTATTATTTTCTCGCCTAAATGAATCACTTATTTTGAACTAATCATCTTTCAACATAACATTTTCACAATTTGAGATTTTTTGCAGCATAAACACGAACATTCCAGTCTTCATCTTTTGCTAAAATTCTTAAAACATCTTGTGGCATGCTTCTATTTTTTGCAACGCTCGCACGAACATAACTGTCTTCATCTTTAGCTAAAATTCTCAAAATATCTTCGGGCGTGTTTTCATTTGTTGCAACAAATGAGCGAATGTTAATATTTTTATTTTTTGCCAAAATTCTCAAAATATCTTCGGGTGTATTTTTATTTCTTGCAACGTCACCAAGGACATATATGTTTGTACTTTTTGCCAAAAGAGCAAGCTCTTCTGGTGTTGCAATAGAAATATAATCTTCAGATGACATATAATCAAAGCTGGTTGTTTTCAACCAGGCTCGAATCATTTTAGCATATTTTTCGACTGGAGGCTCATTCTGTTTGCCTTTGATTTGCTCAACTTCATTGTTTTCAATTTCGATTGTCACATGGGGTTTGTTGCGCGCGTCGCGCAATGAATAAATTTTCTTTCCTTGGCTTAGGTCATATGTCCCGACGCAATGTCCCATTGCGTTTCCTTCTGCATCAAGGTCACATTGTTGAAGGTCAACAATTTTATAGCCATTCTTAAAGTCATGGATAACTTGAGCATCGTCCCGATGCTCAACGTCTTGATCCATGCCTTGTGACAATGTCTCATGCCACTCCTGTGATGCTTTATAAGCATCATCAAAGGTCTTATAGGTTTCGATTCTTGCGTCGGCTGAGCCGACGACAAAGTCCACAATATAACGAATATCTTGTGTTGAGGGAGAGCGCGAAGCGCCCTCAACAACATTTGCAAGCCATTTGATGAAGCCTTTTCTATTTTCAAGCCTTGAAAGTTCTGTCTCTGGAAGGTTTGCGATGAGACCAAGGGTCTCATCTGAGAATAAAGCTTCTTTTCCTTTGTTTTGGGCTCTTTGATTGATTTTTGAAAGGGGTTTGACGTCTCTTTGGGCCTCAAAGATAAAGGTTTTTAATGTTTTGAGGCTGAGTTGCATATAACGTAAATATTACGTATCACAAAGAATGTCTTAGCCTACGCTAACTTCCACCACGAACCCATCAATAATACTAGCGTTGATTCTTTCTGGCTTGTAATATGTATCTCCATCATATGTTAAACCATCTTGGCTAACAATTCGAAAAATATGGCCTTTGGAATGTACAAAATTTCTGGCATATTTTAATGGTTTACCCTTGATCTCGTTTGAAAGTGTTACAGAAATCTCTCTAATCTCATTTGGTGTCATTTTTTCTCTCCGCCATTATTCGTAATTCTGTCATCCTTGTGCTAAGACCACCATCCCACCGTGAAAGTTTAGCAACATAAGGAACGTTAAGCTTTATTTCATTGCCATTATCTGGATCCCACCCCCAACAATAGATTCTATGTGTCTTACCTGATGGCCCTAGGGCTCTTAACAATAAATACGTAGAGCCTGTTCTTGATTTTTTTGGAGTTGCTTCATCAAGAATAAACCAAGCCATACCTTTCTTTTTATCTTCTGCAGCAGCAAAATCATCTACTGTCTGAAGATTAATTTCTTCTAGTCTCTTTCTTAAGGTCTCGGACATCAATAAACTAAGATCTGCCGACCCAACCAATTCCTTTGACATTGAAACAATTTCATCAGTAGACCAAGGTTCCATATCATAAGATTCTGCAAGAATCTCTTCGAAATTATCTCTACCTTTTTTCTTGGACTTTAATTTAGCGTTATTTTCAATGATAACATGATGCATATGCTTATAACTGCTAAACATCTTTCCTGGGCCAACCATGCCCATAGAATCAAAAGCGCCAATTTTAATTAAATTGCTTAACGCACGCTTATTAAACTTTGAATGTTTCCATGATCCATCTTCATTCCATAGTAGATCATAAACATTCTTATATGGACGCTTTTGCTCAATTTCATTAATTGCTGCTAACCCAATACTTTTTACAGTCAAAAGAGAGGGCATGAATTTTTTTCCAGGAATAATAGTCCACGAAGTTGTTGCATAATTAACATCAACCTTCACTATCTCATAGCTAAATGCTCTAAGCTCATTAATTGCACTTGCGCGCTTATCGGGAGTTTCAGATTGTGTCTCCATATAAGCACATAACCACTCTGGCTCAAAATGAGTTAGCAACCATGCGCACATGTATGAATCAATAGCATATGATACTGCATGCGAATTTGATGTAAGTAACCCGTTTGCAAGATAAAATTGATGATCAGGATGGTTAACCTCAAGATCATATGCTTGATGCTTTCCAATAGGTTTATATGATACAACTTTCAATTAATTGTTTCCTTGAATAATTTATTATAACATTTTATAAAATTTTATGCACTAAAATAGTCACTATTCTTTAGAGTTTAGCAAATCACTTTGCATAAAAAGAATTTTCTTATACAGCATAAGAACAACGTGCAGATCTATCATACATTGTACATAACTTATCCTTCTGTAATGATCTGATAGAAATCTTTTGTCAAAAGCCTATCTAAGAACCAAATAGGAAGATTAGCATTTTGTATGTTGCATACTTTCGGCGTCATCTTTTATAAAGAAAATTTAGGCATTCTTATTAAGAGGGGGCACGGAGGCCAAAGCCTTTTTTGTGGAGGCTAAATCTATCTCAATTTGAGCTAGCTCTTTTAAATTAGCATCTGTTGGTACAAAAGCTGGGTCTACCTTAATTTCATTGAGTCTATTCTCTAATGCACCAACTAATTCTTCCAGCAGGATTTTCATTGATCCAGTCGACATTGCATTAAATTCTTCAACATCATTCTCTGTAAACGGCTCAGCATCTTCTAAACGCTTCAAAAAGTCATTCATCTTTTTTTCATTCATAAATTTTTCCTTTCTACTTAATACATTTCATTTTAGAACTATTATGCAATAGTTTTTTATTCAAAATATTTCTTTCTTTTTGTTGAAATAATTCATTATATGCATTAACATATTTTTTATGCATATAGTATGCATAAAAAAAGTTTAATAATATAATGGCTGATAGAGCGCTAACTATTGTTACTAATAAAACTACTATTATTGCTGAGTTGCCCATAATTCTTTCCTTTATTCGAAGGTAATGCCACCGTTGATAATGGCACGCTCGTAAATAAAGCGCATAATTGCATGATATAAACTAATAGTTGTCATAAATGACACAGAGAATGAAGCAAAAAATATGGTTATAAGATCCATGTGTTACCACCAATGTTTAATAACGATTTCATGTGTATCACCATTAGGAGCGCCATTTGCGATAAGCCACTGATCAATGTCATAAATATCTTGACCGTCTTCAGGCAAGACTCCACGCTCATCAGTACCGAATCTCATCTCCCAAACTATAGCACAATCATTCGATAGATCAAAATCTCTACAAAATTGATAAAATTTCTTTTGAATGTCATCTGGCATATCATTACAATCAAAAAGTTTAGCAGCTTTAAACATTGATTTGGAATTACTCATATTTTTATATTATCATGTGTTTAATTCTTATGCAAAATGTATGTTAATCATTACAAAGTGATAAAATAGAATTGGCGACTTTACAATAAGCTTCTTTTTCACGAGAAAACATGTCATTGCTACTATTAGCTTTTGATGTTGGCTTCGCACTTAGCGCGAGGTTTGCAACTAAAAATGCCTCATTGAGCTTTTGATGTGAGTAGAACATGTAGATGGCTTTTGTACACTCAGTATAAAAAATATTGTACTCATCTGCTGCTTCTGGAGGATTAGTAAGCCAACCATAAATAGGCGCGATTATATTTCTAGTATTTACTTTGTCTAGATGTTTATGATAAGAATAAGCTTTAAAAATTCTATAGATAGTTAAGATAATATTAGCAGCTACTAAAAAAAGAATAATTTTCATTATCATATTTTTATATTATTATGTGTTTAATTCTTATGCACTTGAGATGTACGACTAACATGCTTTAACTATTCTTTCCACCATTTTAAAAATAGTGGAACTTTCTCTGCCAAATAGAGCAAGGTCGATATACTATTATAATAGAGTGATTTAAGACGTTGAAATCTGCCTGTATTATGTAATGCATTTATAATGTTTACCCATATGAGCTTATGACCTATAGTACCTTCTTCAAATTCTTTTTGAAATTCTCTATCTCCTGGTTTATAGTTTAAAATTGTGAAGATAGTCTTTAAGGCTAAAGGTATTAGCACCATTAATGTGAATGAAGCTATAACACAAAAACTTGAAATATCTGCTAATAACATAAATTTATATTATTAGCAGATATTGAATTGTTCATAAAACTTTATCTTATTGTATGCTTGAGATATTATATGATTTGCCAATTTTTGTAACACCAGGGGACGGATTATCTAAACATTTAAATAGCTCATTGAGACACTCTCCTTTAAATCTCTTACCATCCCATTGATCTTGTGATATACGAATTAGCGTCCATCCGTGGCGTTCCATGTGCTCATCAAGTAGCCTATCTTTAAGCTGAATATTTTCTAAGTCTTGTTCTTCAAACTTTTTTTCAAAGTGAAGTGGACCGTCAAACTCAATATAAACTCTAAGTTTTTTATCTCCCATGTCAACTTTTCTTCTCTTTGACTTTGTGGGAAATGTTTCACTTTTTACTGTTTGTGACAATTTAAATTCATAGCCTTCATAATCTTTTACTAACTCATAAAGATTCTTCTCTGGCTTACTTATTCTTACAGCCAGCATTTTATCAGTACACGTCTCTTGAAATCTAAGCCAATCTTCTTCTCTCCATTTTTTTAAATTTCGTGTACGATTAGCCTGTATATCTGCGCGCGCTGATGTTATTTTTGCGGTCTCAGATGATTTTCTTTTAAAATCTGCTCTTTTATTAAGAGAACCGAGTAGATTTGCCCTTCTTTGTCTTTCTTCAGGATTTGACATTATTGAATCAGAGACGGCTTTTCCCATTTTTGCGCGATATTCACTTAGGTCTTTTCCATCTTGATTAGCTCTTGAAATCCAATCACCATTCTTTTTATTTTGTTTGCTATATGCCAAATATGTAGATTCACATTTAATATTGCCAAATTTTTCTTTATAGACAGATGTAGTCATTTCATTACTATGGATGTTTGTTATATGCTTACCGAGTGATTTTCCTTTAAACCCACATAATTTACAAATTACATAATCAACTCCCTCGAGTTTTCCGTCATATTTACACCTGTGTTTATTGAAAGCATTTAAATGTTTATATGATGCTCTACAGGCAGAGCAACTATATCTAGCTTTCTCTTGATTATCGTATGCATCGGAAGCATCTTTCCGCAAGTTGTTCTGAATTTGTGGTCCATTGTACATTTTACCGTCTCTCCATTATCAAGTGTAAATTCGTATAGCTCAAGAATGCCATGGTCATGTTTATCGATAACCTTAACAAAAATATCATTTTTTGATGCTTCGTCTCGTGATTTGAGATAGTCTCCTCTCACGACATCTTTAACAAATTTTTCTGTTTCATTTTTTCCCTCTTGATTATATATATACACTTTTTCTAAAAAGTACAATGTTTTATTGAACCCATAGCCTGAGAAATATGCTAGCTTCTCAAAGATCTCACTTGCTGCGTCTTCCGTAAACCCATTTTTCTGTGCGCCTTCAATAAACTGAGCTTCTAGCTTTTTAGCCTCTTCTTTTGCCTTCGATTGTCCAGACATTGATCTTTTTGTAATAACTTTTCTAAGCTTATCACAATCATCAAGGCTTAGGCCGCCTACGACGTGACCCAATTTCATCAGCTGTTCCTGAAAGATAATGTGTCCATACGTTGGCTCTAGGCACTCTTTTAATAAAGGGTGCTCATAAACAACATCACCGGGATTTTCTTTTGCATCTACGTATGTTTTATCAACACCTGCAGCTAATGGACCAGGCCTGTAGATGGATGTAAGCGCAGCAACATCTGTAATACTCTTTGGCTTTCCGCCTTTAAAGAACATCTGTGCACCTTTAGCTGTGCATTGAAATACACCTGCAAAATTTCCGTCTGCATAAATATGATCATAAACGGACTCATCATCAAGGTCAAGAGTATCAGGGTGTAAATTTTTTTCGTACCACTTTTTGATGTCAGAAAATTCTGGGCTTGAAAGTGGGTTTGCCTTCTTTTTAACAGTCTTTTTTACTAATTTTACCATAAATGCTATTCCATATACGATTCAGTATTTTTATAATCTAGAATCTTATCATCAAAAGTATCTTTTGCTATTTCTTTACATGGCTCACGAATAATTGTGGTTAGAGTGGTCTTCAACAGCTCTAAAGTATCTGCATCATTTTTTAATGGCTCATATACATTTAAGATATGATTTAAGCATGCATAAGGTAAAGATACATGCATGTATTCTTTAGTGCCTAAAATTTTTATATCTTTCTTATTTATATAGGATATACCAAGGATAGAATTAATTCGTTGAGCGATATCTTCATTTATACTTCTTGTCCTCATTTAAGGATCATAATATAAAATTAGAACTTATACACTTTTATCTTAAATATCTTGAGGTATATTTTTATTTTGTGCAGATAATAAGACGGTCACCTAGTTGTTATCTTTTACTAAAGTTTTTCATGCATTATCTTCATAAGTTGATAACCTGCAGCGCGTCGAACGCTTCGAGCTTCATCATTAGCTAAAACTTTCAAAAGATTTTTATGTGTATTTTCATTTCTCCCGACACCAGCACGAACATTCCCGTCGGGGTCTTTTGCCAGAATTCTTAAAATATCTTGTGGTATACTTTTGTTTGCTGCAACTGCTGCACGAACAAACTTATTTTCATCTTTTGACAAAGCTCTTAAAATATCTTGTGGTGTAATTTCATTTTCTGCGGCATGTTTACGAACATAATAATTTTCATCTTTTGCCAGAATTCTTAAAATATCTTCAGGTGTATTTTTGTTATATGCTGCTGATGCGCGAACAAACTCATTATCATCTTTTGACAAAGCTCTTAAAATATCTTCAGGTGCATATTCGTTACGTGCAACATATGAACGAACATAATAACCTTTATCTTTTACTAAAGCTCTTAAAACATCTTGTGGTGTATTTTTATTTCGTGCGACAGAAGCACGAATATAGTCACTTTCATCTTTTGCCAGAATTCTTAAAATATTTTCAGGTGTATTTTCACTTTCTGCAACAGTCATACGAATCCCAGGATCATCACTTTCTGCAAAAAGAATAAGTTCTTCTGGTGTTGCAATAGAAATATAATCTTCAGATGACATATAATCAAAGCTGGTTGTTTTCAACCAGGCTCGAATCATTTTAGCATATTTTTCGACTGGAGGCTCATTCTGTTTGCCTTTGATTTGCTCAACTTCATTGTTTTCAATTTCGATTGTCACATGGGGTTTGTTGCGCGCGTCGCGCAATGAATAAATTTTCTTTCCTTGGCTTAGGTCATATGTCCCGACGCAATGTCCC
>SPJK01045720.1_pt1 | contig 93417 bp, 81 predicted proteins | sample 3741771 | NCBI WGS metagenome assembly SPJK01 (sample SAMN10925997, study PRJNA522277) | cold seep metagenome | isolation source: Elba SIP-enriched marine methane seep metagenome, extraction at timepoint T2 | place: Italy: coast of Elba, Mediterranean Sea
CCCTGCCGGACAACAGAAAAAGCCAACACAGGAACGCCTGTCTGCCAAGGATCGCGACTATATCCGCTCGCTTGTTATTCACGGGGATGATGACCTGTTTGTTTTGAACAAACCATCGGGCTTGGCGGTGCAGGGCGGCACGAATACAGAGCGGCACCTTGATGGCCTGTTGGCTGGTCTTGTTGGTTCCCATGAAGACAAGCCAAAACTTGTTCATCGCCTTGACCGTGACACGTCCGGTATTTTGGTTGTGGCCCGTACCGGTGCAGCGGCCCGTTCATTAACGCAAAGCTTTCGCGCGCGCGATGCAGTGAAAACCTATTGGGCGTTAGTCTCTGGCGTGCCAACCCCGAAAGAGGGGGAGATTGATGCCGCCCTTGCCAAGTTGCCGGGGCGTGGCCCGCAGGGTGCGCATGAGCGTGTTGGCGTTGTTGATCGCGACCATCCTGAGGCAAAGCCCGCGCGTACTGCCTATGAGGTTTTGGAACAGATGGGCCGCCGCGCCGCCTTTATGGCGCTACAGCCGTTAACGGGGCGCACCCATCAATTGCGGGCGCACATGGCCCAGCTTGGCACGCCCATCGTTGGCGATGGCAAGTATGGCGGTGCCGAAGCGATGCTGGAAGGTGTGTCAAAGAAACTGCATCTTCACGCGCGTGAAATTGATATCGCCCACCCCAAGGGCGGCCGCCTGAATGTTACGGCAGACCTAAGTGGCCACATGAAAAAGACATGGGCTGATCTGACCTTCCTTACCAATCATCCCAGCCCCTTTGCGGCTGATACAGGCAAACGCCGCAAGGGCTAGGGCGGGATGGGTGTGCAGGACACAATGCTGGTTTTTGACTGCGATGGAACGCTGGTTGACTCTGCGGGGTTGATCGTAGCGTCCATGCACACAGCGTTTGACGAACTTGGCCGTCCCGGCCCTGAGGATCACGCCATACGCGCGATTGTCGGCCTGTCCCTGACCGGTGCAATCGGTCGTCTGTTGGAAAACATGGGGCACGATGCTGACTTTGACGATGTGCAATTGATTGGGGAGCGGTACAAACAAGCCTTCAATCGGTTAAAGATCGACCCCGCCTATGATCAGCCGCTTTATCCGAATGTTCTTAGCTGCCTTCAGGCGGCAAAGGATCAGGGCATGATCGTAACGGTTGCCACGGGTAAAAGCCGTCGGGGTCTGGAAAGTATTTTGGACCTTCACGATTTACGCGGCCTTGTTGACGATGCGATTACCGCTGATGAGGCGCATTCAAAACCGCACCCGGATATGTTGCAGCAATTGACCTTGCGCCACGGCGTCCCTGCGACGGCAACGGCCATGATCGGTGACACAAGTTTTGATATGGAAATGGCGGTGGCCGCCGATTGTTTGGCGGTCGGTGTTGATTGGGGCAATCACGATAGGGCGCTGTTGGTCGAGGCGGGGGCAAAAACCGTTCTTGAAGACGCAGCGGAATTGCTGCCGTGGTTGGCTGAAAATGGATTTGGGTCATGAAGCGATTTTACAAACAAACGGACGCACTGGAAGTTGAAGGCGGCTGGTCAGTTGGCCTTGATACCCGTCCCATCAAAACCCCCGGCAAGAATGCCCTGATCGTGCCGACACAGGCGCTTGCTGTTGAAATCGCGTCAGAATGGGACGCGCAGGAAGACGAGATTGTCCCCGACAGTATGGCGGCAATGACGCTGGCAGTTTCTGCTATTGATCGTATCGCCCCACAGGTTGACGCGATCGTGGCCGACCTTGCCGGTTACGCAGGCAGTGACACGCTGTGTTATCGCGCGACAGAACCCCATAAACTGGTTGCAGCACAATCACAGGCATGGGACCCGGTGCTGAAACAGGCTGAGGAGCGGTTCGGTTTACGCTTTGCGCTGGCAGGCGGCATCATCCATCAGGCCCAACCTGATAAGACGCTGGCTTTGGCGCAGGAATTGCTGCTGCAGGCTGACCCGTTCACCCTGTCCGCATTGCACACGGTGATATCGATTACCGGGTCATTCGTGCTGGGGTTGTTTGTGTGGCGTGAGGTGATTGAGGGGGCGCAAGCCTTTGATCTGGGCCTGCATGAAGAGCTTTATCAGGCCGAGGTTTGGGGCAGTGATTTTGAGGCTGAAGACCGCAGAAAACGGCTTAAAGCTGACATACTGTCAGCGGAACGCTTTTTGGGCCTTATCAAGCAAAATTAGGCGCAAATTTGTTTGCTTTTGCAGGGCAAAATGCTACCCGTCTCTTACTAAGACATATCAATCACTAATCTGACCGGCGAACGACTTTTGGTCCGCCTGCGGACCGGTATAGCCGTCGTGATGAGGAGACGATCTCAGATGAATAAAATTATTAGAGAGCTTGAAGAACGGCGCGAACGCGCCCGGCTTGGTGGCGGCCAAAAGCGTATTGATGCGCAGCATGGTCGTGGCAAGCTAACGGCACGGGAACGTATCGATCTTTTGCTCGATGAAGATTCTTTCGAAGAATATGACATGTTTGTGGAGCATCGCTGCACCGACTTTGACATGAACGACCCGGCCACCAAGACCCCGGGCGATGGTGTCGTGACCGGTTGGGGCACGATCAATGGTCGTAAAACCTTTGTCTATTCGCAGGACTTCACGGTTTTCGGTGGCTCGCTTTCAGAAACGCATGCTGCCAAGATTTGTAAAATCATGGACATGGCGATGAAAAACGGTGCGCCGGTTATTGGCCTGAACGATTCAGGCGGCGCACGTATTCAGGAAGGTGTGGCCAGCCTTGGCGGTTATGCCGACGTCTTCCAAAAGAACGTATTGGCATCAGGAGTGGTGCCGCAGATTTCAGTGATCATGGGCCCGTGCGCGGGTGGGGCGGTTTACTCACCGGCGATGACTGACTTTATCTTCATGGTGAAAGACACAAGCTATATGTTTGTGACCGGCCCTGATGTGGTGAAGACGGTGACACAGGAAACCGTCACGCAGGAAGAACTGGGCGGTGCGGTAACGCACACATCCAAATCGTCGGTTGCTGACAATGCCTATGACAATGATGTGGAGGCGCTGGAACAGACGCGCCGCATGTTTGACTTTCTACCCCTGTCCAACAGGGAAGAGGTGCCGCAGCGTCCGACAGAAGATCCCATTGATCGGTTGGAAGGCTCGCTTGACACAATTATCCCGTCCAACCCGAACAAGCCCTATGATATGATGGAAATCATTCACAAGGTGGTGGACGAGGCCGACTTCTTTGAGATTCAACCGTCCTTTGCCAAGAACATCATCACAGGCTTTGGCCGTGTGGGCGGCAAGTCTGTTGGGTTCGTTGCCAATCAGCCGATGGTGCTGGCAGGTGTGTTGGACATTGATTCAAGCCGTAAGGCAGCGCGCTTTGTTCGTTTCTGCGATGCGTTCAATATCCCGATTGTGACGCTGGTTGATGTGCCCGGCTTCCTGCCCGGTACGGCGCAGGAACATAACGGTATCATCAAACATGGTGCAAAATTGTTGTTCGCCTATGGTGAAGCAACAGTGCCGAAGATTACGGTGATTACCCGCAAGGCCTATGGCGGTGCCTATGATGTGATGGCGTCCAAGCATTTGCGCGGCGACATGAACTATGCATGGCCATCAGCTGAAATTGCGGTAATGGGTGCCAAGGGTGCCGTGGAAATTATCTTCCGGTCGCAAATCGGTGACGCAGAGGCGATTGCCGAGAAGACCAAGGAATATGAGGACCGCTTCGCCAATCCGTTTGTGGCCTCAGCCCGTGGCTATATCGATGATGTGATCAAGCCCCATTCCACACGGCGTCGCATTGCGCGCGCCCTCCAACTTCTTGAGGATAAGGAGTTAGAGAACCCGTGGAAGAAGCACGACAATATCCCGCTTTAAGTTTGGCTTGAGGAAAACATTATGTTTGACAAAATTCTGATCGCCAATCGTGGCGAAATCGCATGCCGGGTCATCAAGACCGCGCGCAAAATGGGCATCAAAACTGTTGCCGTTTATTCCGAAGCAGATGCCGATGGCCTGCATGTTCGCATGGCGGACGAGGCTGTCTTTTTGGGGCCGCCCCCGGCATCTGAATCCTATCTGTTGATGGACAAGATCATTCAGGCCTGTAAAGAAACCGGCGCACAGGCTGTGCATCCGGGCTTTGGCTTCCTGTCTGAAAATGCCGCGTTCTGCGATGCGCTTGAAGACGCGGGCATCACCTTTATCGGCCCGGGCCAAAAGGCCATCGCCGCGATGGGTGACAAGATCGAATCCAAAAAACTTGCCGATGCCGCAGGCGTCAGCACGGTTCCCGGTTACCTTGGCGTGATCAAGGACGCGGACGAGGCGGTGAAAATCGCTGATGAAATCGGCTACCCCGTGATGATCAAGGCCTCCGCCGGTGGCGGTGGTAAGGGGATGCGCGTTGCCTGGGACAGTGCGGAAGCACGCGAAGGTTTCCAGCTTGCCGTGAACGAAGCTGTGTCCAGCTTTGGTGATGATCGCGTCTTCATTGAAAAGTTTGTGACCCAGCCGCGCCATATTGAAATTCAGGTGCTGGCTGACAAGCATGGCAACACCATACATTTGAATGAACGTGAATGTTCCATCCAGCGCCGCCATCAAAAAGTGATCGAAGAAGCGCCCAGCCCCTTCCTTGATGAGGCAACGCGTGACGCGATGGGCGCTCAGGCAATTGCCTTGGCTGAGGCGGTGGACTATTGCTCTGCCGGTACGGTTGAGTTCATTGTCGATGGCGACCGGAACTTCTACTTCCTTGAAATGAATACTCGTTTGCAGGTGGAACACCCGGTCACTGAATTGATCACCGGTATTGATCTTGTGGAACAGATGATCCGCGTTGCTGCGGGTGAAAAGCTAGCGATGAAGCAATCAGACATCGGCATCAATGGCTGGGCCATGGAAAGCCGTATCTATGCAGAAGATCCGTTCCGTAACTTCCTGCCGTCGATCGGGCGTTTGACGCGGTATCGTCCCCCGGCAGAAGGCACTGAAAACGGTCTGACCATTCGTAATGATACGGGTGTGTTTGAGGGCGCGGAAATTTCCATGTTCTACGATCCCATGATTGCCAAGCTTTGCACCCACGGTCCTGATCGTGCGGCGGCTGTTGATCATATGATCACGGCGCTGGATGGGTTCTATGTGCGCGGCATCAATCACAATGTGCCGTTCCTTGCTGCGGTGCTGTCACATGATCGTTTCCGGTCAGGCAATATCACCACCGGCTTTATTGCCGAGGAATATCCTGACGGGTTCGAAGGCGCGCCATTGGAAGATGACCGCGCAACAAACCTTGCTGCTGTTGCGGCCTTTATTGATCATAAGGATCGTGCCCGTGCGGCACAGATTTCAGGTCAGCTTAATCTTGGCGGTGTCAAGATTGCAGCAGAGCGCGTGGTCAGCCTTGGTGATCGTCTGTTCCCCGTTTCTGTTGAAGAAGTTGATGGCGGTCTGGATGTGACGTTTGAAGAGAGCGGCAAACTTGTGTCCGTTCATTCAGATTGGATTGTCGGTCGTGGTCGATTTTATGGAACAGTCAACGGGCACCACATTACGGTGCAGGTTGATTGGACGCCGGGGCGTTTCTCGGTAGAGCAGGGCGGCACCTCATGCGATGTGCGCGTGCGTACGAAGCGCGCCGCAGAGCTGGCCGCGTTGATGCCTGTCAAGGAAGCGCCCGACACCTCCAAAATGTTGCTATGCCCCATGCCGGGCCTGGTCGTCTCTATCAATGTAGAGGTTGGTCAAAAGGTTCATGCGGGTGAGGCATTGGCGGTCGTCGAAGCGATGAAGATGGAGAATGTGCTGCGCGCAGAACGCGACGGCACAGTGTCTGTCATCAATGCGGTGGCAGGTGATTCCCTTGCGGTTGATGAAATCATTTTGGAATTTGAATAAGCCATATGATTGACCACATATCAGTCGCGGTCCGCGACCTTGCAGCATCCAAGACCTTTTATGATGCGGTGTTTGAACCGCTTGGCCTTGTTTGTTTTATTGCAGGTCCGGACCGGGTCGGGTACGGCAAGAAATATCCTGAATTTTGGATTAATCTTCGCGAAGATTTGGCGCCGGTTCCGACAGGGACCGGTGTTCACATTTGTCTGCGTGCCAGATCGGTTGCTGCGGTGGACGCATTCCATGCCAATGCGGTGAAGTATGGCGGACGCTGCGACGGACCGCCGGGGGAACGGCAGGCAACGATCACAAGCTATTACGGTGCGTTTGTCCGTGACCTTGATGGCAATAAGATTGAGGCTGTTACGTTCTTACAGCCTGCACCCTAACCAGCGCTGACAAAGTGCCAAATGTCGCCGGACCAGCGGTCATTATCGCTGCGTGTCAGGGTAGTGCCGTGACAGGGGCCTGATTGCACCACCTTGGGCCAAAAGGCGCGGGCGTCAACATTGTCGTCCAAAATCCCCAACTCCCACATACCGGGCAGCGCGGTAAACAACGCATGGGCAGCAGCACGGCCAAGGCCGATGCCGCGATACTTCCGCAGGACATGAAACTCAGCCACGACGTGATCGACCTTTTCGCCCGATGGGGCGTGGGCATTCACAAGGGCAAAGCCCGCCAACACATCACCCTGTGTTGGGTGGGGATAGTGGAACAACCACGCGGATCGATCATCCTCGATAAAAAAGCTGCGTAAGCCGCCGGGGAAATCGCCATAGGGGAACACCCCGTTTTCACCGATCAGGCCATGTGGGCTGTCTGCCCCGGCGAAGCCCGAAAAATCATGCAGATAAAGTTGCAGCAATCGTTCGACCAATGGCAGGTCGGTGAGATCGGCTTTGGATAGTTTAGGCGTCATCGCCAAACACTTTGCTGAAACTGTCTTTCAGTGCCATGTCGAGATCTGTCATGGTGACAGGCAGGCCCAAATCGACAAGGCTGGTTACCCCATGCTGGCTGATGCCGCAGGGGACAATGCCTGTGAAGTGGTCAAGGTCAGGTTCTACATTGATGGAGATGCCATGCCATGTCACCCATTTGCGAACGCGCACGCCGATGGCGGCAATCTTGTCTTCACGGCCCGCGCCCAATGTTGGTGAACGGTCGACCCACACACCGACGCGGCCTTCACGACGCTCCCCCGTTACGTTAAAGCTGGCAAGGGTGTCGATAATCCATTCTTCCAATTTGTTGACGAAGGCGCGCAAGTCCGGGCCTGACAGGCCCCGCCGCATTGCAGCCCGGTTCAGATCCATCATCACATAGGCAACCCGTTGTCCGGGGCCATGATAGGTGTATTGACCGCCACGCCCCGCGTCATACACGGGAAAGCGGTCAGGCTGGACCAAATCCTTCACATCCGCGCTGGTGCCGGCGGTGTACAGGGGCGGATGTTCCAACAACCACACCATATCCGGGGCACCATCATTGATGATGGCAGCCACCCGCGCCTCCATCAACGCCAAGGCGTCAGGATAGGGGACCAATTCGTCTGATATTTTCCATTCAATTGTCATGTCAGCGGCAAGATGGGCTAGGACGCATCAGGGGTCAAGCGCTTGATTTCTGGGGCTTGCGGCGAAATTGCGCGGGTTAAATCCGGGCGGTTGATGGCGGGTGGCGCGCGTGCATTGAAGAATGCCGCAGAATTGCGCCGCTTATGGAATTGTGTTTAATACAAAGTTAATATGTAGATTAATTTAATATACACAAAAAGGGTTGAAAATATTAAACATAACGTACACATTAAGGGAAATTCGAGTGGCAGGCGGAATCGCCTGAAAAAGGAACCGGTGCTATGGCGTCCGAAGCGCAGCTTTTACAGACACAGACACCCACGCCAGTCAGCCCTGAGCAGGTGCAGGCCCGTGCGGATGCGTTGTCGGCGGCCTATGAAGGGGTGTCCGGTTATGCCCTGCTGCAATCGATGATCAAACACGAATTAAAGGGCAGAATTGCGCTAGTTTCGTCATTCGGTGCTGAATCAGCTGTTCTGTTGCATATGGTTGCCAAAGTTGACCCCAGCACGCCTGTGATATTTCTGAACACAGGCAAGCTGTTTGGTGAGACGCTGCGCTATCGCGACAAGCTGATTGACCAATTGGGATTGACAGATGTGCGGTCGATTAAGCCCGACCCTGAAGATGAAGCAAGGCTGGACCCTGATGGTACATTGTGGTCACGCGATACTGAGGCGTGCTGCGATTTCCGTAAGGTGGAACCGATGAACCGTGCCCTTGAAGGGTTCGACGCCTGGATCACAGGGCGCAAACGGTTTCAGGCAGCCAGCCGTGCCGCCATCCCGTTGATTGAACCGACAACGACCCAGCTTAAAATCAATCCGCTTGCCCTGTGGGGTGAGGATGATCTTGCGCAATATGTGGCGGCCCATGATTTGCCGCCCCATCCGTTGATTGAAGACGGCTACCTATCGATCGGTTGCATGCCTTGCACGGATCGTGTGGCGCCGGGGCAAGACCCTCGCTCTGGCCGGTGGGCGGGGCAGGACAAAACCGAATGCGGCATTCATACGCCCGATACGTTCATAGATGGCGGCGGCATCTAGGCGGTTCAACTTGAACCGGCCCCTTGCGGGCCCGGCGCGAATAGCGCCGCTCGCGCAGTCAAAATGGCGCATGGCGCTGGCCTAAATCATTTGCAGGATTGCTTGCCTATAGGGCGGGGGTTTGCTATCAACCGCGAACTCTACCCGCTGTGAGATGAACAGCGGCATGTCATGGGCGGCCGTGGCGGAATTGGTAGACGCGCAGCGTTGAGGTCGCTGTGGGGTAAAACCCGTGGAAGTTCGAGTCTTCTCGGCCGCACCATTTTCCAAGACAGTTTTGGCAATACGCGTTTCCCAATTTGGTGACAGCGGCTAAGGTGTTTTAATGTCAGATCATGGTTCACATCGCGACATATCCGGTGAGACGCCGGTAGAACGGCGCGCCCGTTTGCGGGCGGAGGCTGCTGCACAGGCGCAGGCGATTGGCATTGATGAGGCCCTGATCAAGCGGTTGGTTGATGCGTTCTATACGCGCGTGCGGGCGGATAATTTGATCGGCCCTGTTTTTGCCAACCGGATCAGTGATTGGTCGCCCCATCTGGAAAAGATGTATGCGTTTTGGTCATCGGTGATGATGTCGTCTGGCACTTATCGCGGTCAGCCAATGCCAAAACACGTGGTGTTGCCGATTGATGCTCGACATTTTGACCGCTGGTTGGAGCTGTTTTCACAAACCGCGCTTGAGGTCTGCCCAAAAGATGCGGCCGCAGCCTTTATTGAACGGGCCGGGCGCATCGCGCAAAGCCTTGAGATGGGTTTGGCTGCCAAGCATGATCAGGTTTTGTTAAGCGGAAAGCGGTTAACGCGCCCGGACGATCAGGTCATGTTGCCCTAATCTTCAAGGCGATGGTCGTCCATGAATTGTCTGATGCGCGTCAGCGCGTTCACCAGCGCGTCAATGTCATCGCCTTCAACAATTGTTGATAGCTGCGCAAAGTCATCCGCCAGCGCCATGATGGCTTGGCCTTGTATGGCGCGGCCCTGATCGGTGATCCACACAGTTTTGCTGCGCTTGTCCTGATCGTTCTGTTGATAGGTGATGAAGCCATTGCGGTGCAGCAGGGCCAGTGTATGGCTCATGCTTGTATTGGGCACCTGAAAGGCGCTGGCAATCTGTTTCGGCGTCGTGCCATCACCGATGCGCAGCAAATGGTTCAGCACGCTGAATTGCGGCATGGTCAGGGGGGCGGGCATACGCTTGGCAAACAGGTTAGTGCCCAACTGGTTGATGATACCAATTTCATTCATCAACCCGAACAGGTTCGCCACCTTGTCGTGCTGGCCTTGTTTCGATTTAGGGGCCGGTTTTTTGTCAGACAAGTTTTTCCTCCAAACCCCAACGCGGTGCAGGCGGCACCTTGGGACCATAGCCCAACCGCCCCAGCATTTGAATGGTTTCCCCCGGCGCGGCATAGGTTTTGTGAATGTCACGATAAAGCGTAGCCATTTCCTGATATTCCTGTAATGCCTGACTGACGGGATGAAGCGCAAGCCCCATTGCGGTTGTCGTCAGGTTCAGGCGTGCCCAGCGGCGTCCGGCATCCAATTGGCTGACGCGATCATTGGCGGGGGTCTTCAACATGATGTAGTGAGGCGTGCTCATCATCAAAGGGCGGAACATGTCGATGCCTTGCCTATAGGCGGTGGAGGAGGGGTCAGCCGCTGTTTCGGCATCAAGCACGCCCAGCATGTTCATCGCCTCCAACATAGCGCCACCCATGGCAATGCCGTCCGGGTTTTCGTTGATGGCACGTTTGCCAAACCGCATCAGTTCAACACTTTCGCGTTGGGTGCGCGGGGTTTCATATTCCACCATCCATGCGCGCCATGTCAGGTCTTGCAGGTGGGCAACCTCAGCAGCGTCATGCACCACATGGCCGTGGTGGGACAGGGAGCGGATCTGCGCATCATTCAGGCGGCGTGTGTCAAAACCTTCCTTACAGCTGCGACGATGTAAAATGTGATCGAACAGGTCGTCTTGTACAGCGCCGTCCTGAAACTGAATATGGGCCAGTGGTCCGTCAGCACCATCGGGGAAATAGGTTGTGACGGCGCGATAGCCGCGGGCTGTGGCGGCGATGGTCAGCAGTTCCAAAAAGCAGCCCATGCCAATCGTCAGTTGCCTGTCAAACGGGTCTGTGTGCGGCAGGTTCTTTGTCTTGTCCCGGTCGATGATGATGACGTCATCCCCGTGCAAGCCAATCTCCCACGGTTGCCGGTTGTGCGGGTTGGGGGCCAACAGGGCATAGGACAGCGCAAATTTGCGAGGGTCATTGTAATGGCCAGCCTGTGCCCACGGGCCAAGCGCATGGGTCGGCGTGCGAGTGGTGGCAAAGGCGGTGATGCCGCCTGCGGCCAATACAAGCCCGCTGCCACCTGCCAGTTTCAAGAATCGACGTCGTTCCATGTCACTCTCCATTGCTACGATATCGAATTATATAGTACGAAATCGTATTAAATGCAAGGGCCTGGGAGCTATAGGTAGGGAGGACGCCTCCAAGAACCGCAAAACGTGTTGAATAGCATTGGTTTTGAAGCGGGATCGGGGGTGGGCGGTGTTGATCAGTCGCAGTCCGTTTTGGTGGAAAAATATTGGCGTGACGTTCGTGAAAACTATGATAGGACAAACGTGTAACCCTCTTTTCAACGCGGAAGGTCTGGCATGTCTGATCCCTTGCTCGATGCAGCGGCGAATGTCCCTACCGAACCGGTGACGGAACTGTTTGGTCCGTCGGCTGAATTGGTGCGCGAGGTTGCCTACGCCCTTGAAAAAGACCGCCCAGAGGTTGTGCTGGATATAATCAATCCGCTTCATCCTGCTGATGTTGCCGATGTGGTGGAGCAGTTGCCCGCCGACCTGCGTGAGCCGTTGATGGAGGTGCTGGACGCCGAAACAGCCGGTGACATGCTGGCCGAGGTGAATGAGGGGATCAGGGATGATCTGCTGCGCGCCATGCCTGCGGAACAGGTGGCTGAGGCTGTCTCGACCCTTGATTCGGATGATCAGGTCTATGTGCTGGAAGACCTGTCTGAAAAGCGCCAAAAAGCCATCCTGAATGAGCTTGATGCCCCCGACGCATTAAGCCTTGCCGATAGTTTGAGTTACCCGGACGATTCAGCCGGACGCATCATGCAGCGTGACTTGGTTGCGGTGCCTGCCTTTTGGACGGTCGGGCAGGTGATCGACTTTTTACGCGACGCGGATGAATTGCCCGAAACATTTTATCAGCTGTTTGTGATTGATGCGGATTTCAAACCCATTGGCGGCGTGTTGCTGGACCGGCTGTTGCGTGCCAAGCGCCCCACGCGGGTTGATGACGTGATGATGGAAGAGCCGATTGTCATTCCTGCTGATACTGATCAGGAAGAGGTCGGCTTGCTCTTTAAGCAATATGACCTTGTGACCGCGGCGGTGGTTGATCATACCGGCAGGCTGGTCGGCTGTATCACCGTTGATGATATGGTTGAGATTGTGCAGGACGAGGTTGAAGAGGACGTGTTGCGCCTTGCCGGTGTGGGCGAGGAAGAAGTCTCTGACTCCGTCATGGATATTACGCGCAGTCGCTTCATCTGGTTGTTGGTGAATTTGGGTACGGCGATTATGGCTTCCGGTGTGATTGCGCTGTTTGCCGACACAATTCAACAGGTCGTTGCGCTTGCCATTTTGATGCCCATCGTTGCGTCGATGGGGGGCAATGCCGGCACCCAGACATTGACCATTGCGGTGCGTGCGCTAGCCACCCATGAATTGACCGCAGCCAACGCGATGCGGATTGTAACGCGTGAGGTTTTGGTTGGCGGCTTGAACGGTATTTTGTTCGCTGTCTTGATCGGCGGTATTGCGGGGTGGTGGTTTGCTGACCCCGCCCTTGGTAGCGTGATCGCGCTTGCCATGGTAATTAATATGATCGTCGCGGGATTATCCGGCATTCTTGTGCCAATGGGGTTGAATCGATTGAATATCGACCCGGCTGTATCCTCCTCCGTCTTTGTGACGACGGTGACGGATGTAGTGGGCTTTTTCGCCTTCCTTGGCCTTGCCGGATTGATCATGCTGTAACATTTTTTGGGAGCCTTTTGATGATCCGTAATTCTATGCCGTCCTTTGATTTCGGACTGGGTGAAGACGTAGATATGCTGCGCGAGTCCGTCGCCAGCTTCTCTGCGGCAGAGCTTGCGCCCCGTGCAGAACAGATCGATCTTGATAATGAATTCCCCGCAGATATGTGGCGCAAATTCGGTGACCTTGGCGTGTTGGGCGTTACTGTTTCTGAAGAATATGGTGGCGTGAATATGGGCTACACCGCTCATGTCGTGGCGATGGAGGAAATCAGCCGTGCCTCAGCCTCGGTCGGGTTGTCATATGGTGCGCATTCAAACCTGTGTGTGAACCAAATCAACCGCAATGGCACTGACGCGCAAAAGGCGAAATATCTGCCCAAGCTGATCACCGGGGAACATGTCGGTGCGTTGGCCATGTCCGAACCGGGTGCAGGGTCTGACGTTGTGTCGATGAAGCTGCGCGCCCGCAAGGAAGGCGACCGCTATATCCTGAACGGCAACAAGTTTTGGATCACCAATGGCCCGGACGCCGATGTGCTGGTGGTTTATGCCAAGACAGACGTTGATAAGGGCCCGCACGGCATCACAGCTTTTTTGATTGAAAAGGGCATGAAGGGTTTTTCAACCGCCCAAAAACTCGACAAATTGGGGATGCGTGGCTCAAACACGTGCGAGCTTGTGTTTGAAGATTGTGAAGTGCCTGAGGAAAACATCCTCGGCGGCCTGAACAACGGTGTCCGCGTGTTGATGAGCGGCCTTGATTACGAACGGCTGGTTCTGTCTGGCGGCCCGCTGGGCATCATGCAGGCAGCGATGGATATTGTTATGCCCTATGTGCATGAGCGTGAGCAGTTCGGCCAACCCATCGGTGAGTTCCAATTGATGCAGGGCAAGCTTGCCGACATGTACACAACCATGAATGCCAGCAAGGCCTATGTTTATGCTGTGGCGCAGGCTTGTGATCGCGGCGACACTACCCGCAAGGACGCAGCGGGCGTCATTCTGTATTCAGCTGAAAAGGCGACCTTGATGGCGCTGGAGGCGATACAGGCATTGGGCGGGCAGGGCTATATCAATGAAAGCGCGACAGGGCGCTTGTTGCGCGACGCCAAATTGTATGAAATCGGGGCGGGGACATCTGAAATCCGCCGCATGTTGATCGGTCGAGAGCTGTTTAACGAAACAGCCTAAATAGACTGAATAGATAATCGGAGAGTAGTTATGACAGAGATTGTAATTCTTGGTGCCGCGCGCACACCCATGGGTGGCATGTCCGGCGATTTGGCAGCGGCAACCGCATCTGACCTTGGTGCCGTTGCCATCAAGGAAGCGATTAACCGTTCAGGCGTCAAGCCCGAAGACATCAGCGAGGTGCTGATGGGGAATGTGTTGATGGCGGGGCAGGGCCAGGCCCCGGGCCGTCAGGCAGCGATCAAGGCGGGCGTGCCCGACACGGCACCTGCATCGACGCTGAACAAGATGTGCGGTTCTGGTATGAAAACTGTGATGGCTGCGGCTGATCAGATTTTTGCTGATGTTGCCCGTGGTGATGATGCGCCGATCGTCTTGGCGGGCGGGATGGAAAGCATGACCAATGCGCCTCATCTGTTGCCGTCAGGCCGCGCCGGTATTCGTTTGGGTCATGGCGAGGTCAAGGACCACATGATGCTCGACGGTCTCGAAGACGCCTACAATCCCGGCCTTGCCATGGGTGTTTTTGCAGAACAATGTGCTGAGAAATATCAGTTCACGCGCGAGGCACAGGATGCCTATGCGATTGAATCGCTGAACCGTGCGCAGGCTGCCCAGGCTGCTGGCGCGTTTGAGGCTGAGATTACCCCGGTTGAGATTAAAACCCGTAAAGGCATAGTAACCATCACAGCCGATGAACAGCCGCCCAAGGGCAATGCTGATAAAATTCCTGCACTGCGCCCGGCCTTCCAAAAGGATGGCACGGTAACGGCGGCGAATGCATCGTCAATTTCTGATGGCGCTGCCGCTGTTGTTCTGACCACGAAGGACGAAGCTGACAAGCGCGGCCTGGCCCCCGTGGCGAGGATTTTGGCGCAGGCGTCAAACGCCAATGCGCCTGAATGGTTCACGACCGCACCTGTGGGTGCCATTGAAAAGGTGCTGAAGAAAACCGGCTGGTCTGTCGATGATGTTGACCTGTTTGAAGTGAATGAGGCGTTTGCCGTTGTTGCCATGGCCGCAATGAAGGAACTGTCCATCCCCCACGACAAGATCAATGTGAATGGCGGGGCCTGCGCCCTTGGTCATCCCATTGGTGCGTCAGGCACACGTATTTTGGTGACCTTGATCAGCGCGCTGCAGGCGCGTGGGTTGAAGCGCGGTATCGCGTCGTTGTGCATCGGCGGTGGCGAAGCGACCGCCATTGCGATTGAGCTTGTCTAAGTCATGACAGTCCTTGCCAGCAAAGCTGATTTGAAAAGCGACAAGGCCAAGGCCAATCAGGCCGCGTGGCAAGACTTGCTTGCCGACCTTGGGGATGAAACTGCAAGGGCAGCCCTTGGCGGTAATGAAAAGTCACGCGCCCGTCACGTGGCGCGTGGCAAGCTGTTGCCGCGTGAACGGGTCGAACGCTTGCTTGACCCCGGCTCACCCTTCTTGGAATTTTCCGCGCTTGCTGCCCACGGCATGTATGGCGGGGATATTCATGGCGCTGGGATAATCAGTGGCATCGGCAGGGTCGAAGGGCGCGAATGCGTCATCGTCTGTAATGATGCGACGATCAAGGGCGGGACTTATTATCCCGTTACGGTAAAGAAACATTTACGGGCACAGGAAATTGCGCTCGAAAATAATTTGCCCTGTATCTATCTGGTTGATAGCGGTGGGGCCAATCTGCCCAATCAGGCAGAGATTTTTCCCGACCGTGATCATTTCGGGCGCATCTTCTTTAATCAGGCAAACATGTCCGCCAAGGGCATTCCGCAGATTGCCTGTGTGATGGGCAGTTGTACTGCAGGTGGGGCCTATGTGCCCGCCATGTGCGATGAAACTGTGATCGTCCGCAATCAAGGCACAGTCTTTTTGGGTGGACCACCCTTGGTGAAGGCCGCAACGGGTGAAGTTGTGTCTGCCGAAGATTTGGGCGGCGCTGATGTGCATTGTAAGGAAAGCGGTGTTACTGATCACTACGCACAAAATGACGCCCATGCCTTGGGTCTGGTTCGTCAGATTGTTCGTAATTTGGACGGGCCGCAGGCCGTGCGCCGTATATTGCCCGACACCCAGCCTGATGCCCCATTGTTTGACCCGGTTGAGCTTGAGGGCGTCGTGCCCACCGATCTAAAGGTGCAGTATGATGTGCGCGAAGTGATTGCGCGTATTGCAGATGGTTCACGCTTTGATGAGTTCAAGGCACTTTACGGCACAACGCTGGTTTGCGGGTTTGCAGAAATTTGGGGTATGCGCGTTGGCATTATTGCCAATAACGGCATTCTGTTTTCGGAAAGTGCCCAGAAGGGCGCGCATTTCATTGAGCTGTGCGCCAAGCGGAAAATACCGCTTTTGTTCCTGCAAAATATCTCGGGCTTCATGGTCGGGCGCAAATATGAATCCGGCGGCATCGCCAAGGATGGGGCCAAGCTGGTGACCGCAGTGGCAACGGCGAATGTGCCGAAGATCACGGTGATTATTGGCGGCTCCTATGGGGCAGGGAATTACGGCATGTGTGGGCGTGCCTATAGTCCACGTTTTTTGTTTACGTGGCCCAATGCCCGTATCTCTGTCATGGGGGGCGAACAGGCGGCAAGTGTGCTTGCTACTGTGCGCCGGGACAATATCGAAGCGGCTGGCGATAGCTGGTCAACGGATGATGAAGAGGCGTTCAAGGACCCGATCCGCGCCCAGTATGATGTTGAAGGCCACCCCTATTTTGCAACCGCGCGCGGCTGGGATGATGGCATCATTCGCCCGCGTGACACACGTACAGTTTTGGGGCTGGCATTTTCCGCCTGCTTGAATGCGCCGATAGAGGACACCACCTTCGGCGTCTTCCGCATGTAATGACAATAAAAGAAAGGATGCGGCATGGAACAATATGTAGAGCTTGATACGACACGCGACGGGGTGGCCATTGTCACCCTGAACCGGCCCGATGTGCACAATGCGTTTAACGCAGATGTGATTGAACAGTTGGACAATATCTTTGAAGATTTGCGCGGCGCTGATGGTGTGCGTGTCGTTCAGATCCGTGGCGCGGGAAAAAGTTTTTCTGCCGGTGCAGATTTGAACTGGATGAAACGGGCCAGCGATTACACCAAGGATGACAATGAAGAAGACGCGGTCTTTTTCTCATCCATGTTGCATAAATTATATGACCTGCCGCAGCTGACAATCGCTGCTGTGCAAGGCCCTGCGGTTGGCGGTGGCCTTGGGCTGGTTGCTGCCTGTGATGTTGCCATCGCAACGCATAAGGCGTGGTTTTGCCTGTCTGAGGTTAAGCTGGGGCTGATCCCGGCTGTTATCTCCCCCTATGTGGTTGAGGCGATTGGCCCGCGCGCAGCGCGGCGCTATTTCCTGACCGCAGAACGGTTTGACGCTGAGAAGGCCAAAGACATCGGCCTGCTCCATGAGGTTGTTGCGGATGGCGCTGCTATGAATGCGGTGGTGGATCAGCTTTGTGAAACAGCCTTCGTCACGGCACCGGGGGCGGTTCATGCCGCGAAAGAATTGATCCGCGCGGTGCAGGGCCAACCGATCAACAATCACATCATTCATGAAACGGCCAAGCGTATTGCCATTGCCCGCACCAGTGACGAGGGGCGTGAGGGCGTTGGTGCCTTCCTTGACAAGCGCAAGCCGCAATGGGTTGCGGATCATGAGGCACTGACCACATCATCAGGCCAAACAACAAGTTCAGAAGAATAGGGGGCGGCGTGTCGATCACTTCGCTATTGATTGCAAACCGGGGCGAAATTGCCTGCCGGATTATTCGGACCGCCAAGGCGCGCGGGATCAGGACCGTTGCGGTTTATTCTGATGCTGATGCCAATGCCCAGCACGTCTTGCTGGCCGATCAGGCCGTGCATATTGGCGGGGCGGCTGCAACCGACTCCTACCTTAAGGGCGAAGTGATCTTGCAGGCCGCGCTTGATAGTGGGGCGCAGGCCATCCATCCCGGTTATGGATTCTTGTCGGAGAATGCCGATTTTGCGGAAGCTGTTCAAAAGGCCGGGTTGATTTTTGTTGGCCCTGATCCTGACGCTATCCGCGAGATGGGCGAGAAGGACAACGCAAAAGCCCTGATGGAAAAGGCGGGCGTGCCCGTCGTGCCGGGCTATTACGGTGACAATCAGGATGTTGAACATCTGGCGGCGGAGGCTGCGCGCGTTGGCTACCCCGTATTGATTAAGGCCGTTGCCGGTGGCGGCGGCAAGGGAATGCGCCGCGTTGATGATGCGGCAGACTTTGCCGATGCCCTTGGCGCTGCCCAGCGTGAGGCAAAGTCAGCATTCGGCAATGACCGCGTGTTGATCGAAAAATATGTCCTGAACCCGCGCCATATTGAGGTGCAGGTGTTTGGTGACCGTCACGGCAAGGCCATTCATTTGTATGAGCGTGACTGTTCCTTACAGCGCCGCCATCAAAAAGTGGTGGAGGAGGCACCGGCCCCCGGCATGTCAGAGGACGTGCGCGCTGCCATGACCACTGCTGCCACAAATGCGGTGAAGGCAATCAACTATGTTGGTGCGGGGACGATCGAATTTATTGCCGATGGGTCCGGCCCGTTGCGCCCTGATGGGTTTTGGTTCATGGAAATGAACACGCGATTGCAGGTTGAACACCCGGTGACAGAACAGGTCACGGGGCTTGACCTTGTGGGGCTGCAACTTGCTGTGGCTGCGGGCGGGCAGTTGCCTGATACGCCACCACTGCAGGGACACGCGATTGAAGTGCGCCTTTACGCCGAAAACCCGGAAAAGAAATTCTTGCCCTCAACCGGCCCCTTGCATGGGTTGGAACTGGCGCAGGGCCCTGGATTGCGCGTTGATAGCGGCGTACTCGAAGGCGATGCCGTCACCATGTTTTATGACCCCATGATTGCCAAGCTGATCGGCTTTGGCGCAAACCGGGATGCCGCACGGCAGCAATTGATCGCAGGGCTTGGTCGCAGTTTTGTTGCCGGCCCCAAGGCGAATATTCCGTTTCTGATTGCGGCCCTATCGCATGACGGATTTGCAGCGGGCGCATTTGATACCGGCTTTATCGAAGACCATCAGGCTGATTTGATCAATGGTGCCACAGCGGATGAGGTGCAGCAGGCGCTGTTGGTTGCCGCCGCAACACGGTTGCGTGCTGAGGATGCCTCAAACAGTGCAGACCCGTGGGCGGCCAGTCATGGCTTCCGCGTATCCGGCCTGCCGGGATTGCGATCCTTTGTTTTTGCCTTCGGTAAAGACGACCACACGCTTGATGTCAGCTTTGACGGCGCGGGTGTCTATCGGCTTGGCGACACGATTTTGCGCATCGTCGATGGCGCGATCATTGTTGATGGTGTGAAGATTGTATCGTCATGCCGGGTTGCGGGCGACAGCTATTATGTCGGTCTGAATGGCCGCACGATTGAGCTGGTGGCGCAGCATCCGTTCGCTGCTGATGGGTTTGAGGAAGGCGGGGCTGCAACCTCTGCCATTTTGGCACCTATGCCCGGCAAGGTGATTTCACTGGCTGTGAAGGCTGGCGACAAGGTAAAGGCAGGTCAACAGCTTGGCGTGTTGGAGGCGATGAAGATGGAACACAGTCTGACTGCACCAACCGCAGTTGAGGTTGAAGCCGTGCCCGTCGCGCCGGGCGATCAGGTTGATGAAGGCGCGGTGCTGATCAAGTTTGTGGACGAAGAAAGCGCGTAACGGCATACGCGATGGTGCACCTTGTCAAACTTTGCGTTGGTATTGAAAGCCTGAACCAATTGGCGCAGCGCCTTGAATGGCGCGTGGCTGAGGCCCCCAAGGGCCAGCCCGCCCTGACCCATGTCACGCGCATGTTCCCCAAACGGGGGGCAGAGCTATTGGACGGCGGCTCCCTCTATTGGGTGATCAAGGGCGCAATACAGGCGCGGCAGCGCATCGTGGCACTTGATGAGGTAACGGGCAGTGACGGTATCCGACGCTGCCGAATTGTATTGGATGATGTGCTGATTGCCACAAAAAACCAGCCCCGAAGGCCATTTCAGGGCTGGCGCTATTTGGCTGATGATGATGCCCCAGCCGATATTGGCCCTTATGAGCCGCACGGTGATGACATGCCGGCGGAGATGCGGGCCGACCTTGTAAGGCTCGGCCTGCTTTGATCCTTACTTGCCGGTGAAGTTCGCCTTGCGCTTTTGCAGGAAGGCGGTGACCCCTTCGATAAAGTCTGCGGTGCGGCCTGCGATACGCTGCGCTTTACGCTCCTGATGGATTTGTTCCTCATAGGAGTTTTCGAAGCTTTGCCAATACAGGTCACGGATCATCGACAATGTGGTTGTCGGCCCTTCGGACAATTCCTTGGCCAGCTCCTTGGCAGCGTCAAGTGCGGTGCCATCAGGCACAACGCGGTTGATCAAGCCCCAATCAAGCGCCTTATCCGCGGGCAGCTTTTCGCCCAGCAATGACAGTTCCATCGCCCGCTTTGTGCCCACAAGGCGCGGCAGGATCCATGTGGACCCCCCATCAGGCACCAGCCCAATGCGGCGGAAGGCCTGCAGGAAATAGCTGCTGTCTTCGGCGATAACCATGTCACCCATCAGGGCAAAGCTCATGCCAACGCCGGCGGCAGCGCCGTTCACGGCGGTAACGATAGGGACGTTCAACTCGCGCAGGCGGCGCAATACGGGATGATAGCCTGTTTCAAGGGCGGCGCCGGCATCCGGGCGCGCGGCATTGCCGCCGCCACCTGCTGCTGCGGTTGCAGCCCCACCGCCTGAGCCGGGGTTCAGGTTTGCACCGGAACAAAAGCCACGGCCTTCACCTGTCAGCACAACGGCACGAATGCCGTTTTCTTCGACTTCGATATATTCAAGTGCCTCGTTCATGCCCTGCAGCATTTCAATGCCCATGGCGTTCATGGAGGCGGGGTCATTCATGGTGATAACGGCAACTGCGTCATCAATGTCCAAGCGGACCTTTGTGAATTCCATAATCTGTCCTTTCCAGTTTTGGTTTAAATGTTATGCAGGCAAGTTGCTCACTTGCCTTTTATGTTGTGCAGGCAAGTCGCTCACTTGCCTTTGAATTCAGGTTTGCGTTTTTGTACGAAGGCGATGGTCGCCTCACGAAAATCTTCAGTGGCGCAGAAAACGCGTTGGCCTTCTGCTTCGTATAAAAGCTGATCGTCAATATTGTTCTGTTCGCTATCGGCAAATGCCTTGCGAACGGCGCGCCACACCAGCGGCGGACCATCGGCCAGCTTGCGGGCCACGGCCATTGCTTCGTCCATCAGTTTGTCGTCATCGACAACATCATAAATCATGCCCCAGTCGCGGGCCTTTTCTGCGGGCAGCTTTTCACCCAAGAAGGCCAGGGCAGACGCACGCGCCCGGCCAACAAGCCGTTGCAAGTGATAGGTCGTGCCCATGTCCGGCAAAATGCCAAGCTGCGGGGCGAACACACAAACAAACTTGGCTGACCGCGCTGCAATGGCGATGTCACAGGTCAGGGCAAGGCCCATGCCGCCACCGGCGGCAACGCCGTTGATAGCGCTGATGACTGGTTTGTTCAGGTGCCAGATTTTCGCAATCAACGGGTTGTGCAATGCCTTCATGGCAGAGGCGGTGACGTCACCATTATTGGGCTTGCCGCCATTGGGCGCCTCAATCGGGAAAGTGACTTTGTTGTCGGTCATCTTGGTGGCAAGGTCAGCGCCCGCGCAAAACCCACGCCCTTCACCCGTCATGACCAGCACGCGGGCATTGTCATCAGCCGCCACACGATCAACCGCATCAATCATTTCTGCCAACATATCGGGCGTAACGGCGTTCAGCGCCTTTGGCCTGTTCAGGGTTAGAACGGCGATACCGTCGTTCACGTCCAGGCGGATGGACTCATAGGTCATGATTCTTGTCCCACAGCTTTATAGTGATTGTTGAATAGCAAGTGGCGCAAGTATAAGGACGGGGGAAGCGCAGTCCAGCCTAAACGGTCCGTAGATTTTGCCAATCTTTCCGGTCCATCCCATAGATCAAAACCGGAATACCTTGCAGCCGTTCTTCGCGTATTTGGCGCTGGCCCAACCGTTCCGCAACGGCAATTGACGCAACGTTACGTGGTTGAATGCAGCTGATGACGTCTGTCATGCCTTGGGTGTCAAAGCCCCATTCAAGGCAGGCTGCGGCACCTTCGGTTGCGTATCCTTTGCCCCAATGGTCACGGCCCAACATCCAGCCCACTTCCAGACCTGGCCAGCCTTCAGGGTTAAAGAAACCGATGCGCCCCACCAGCGCCCCGGTGGCCTTCTCCTCAACCGCCCAAAGGCCATAGCCACGCAGGGCCCAATGTCCCAGAATCGACGCAAGGGAATGGAAGCTGCTCATCCTGTCCATAGTGACCCCCGCACCGATAAACCGCATGACGTCACGATCGCCAACCATGGTCATGTATTGATCAAGGTCGTTGGCGCAAAAGGGGCGTAAAATCAAACGGTTGGTGGTCAGGGTTGGGATCATGTCTGAAATGCTCTTTTCAATGTCTCGAAAGCCCTGACAGATGCGTCATTTTTGACTAGACTTGGCGGCTGAAATACTGTCTCTCAATAACCAAGAAATTCGCATTAAGCAAATCCACACTCAGCGGGGCTTCGGCCTTGCTTTATCAACAATCAAGATGGAGGGCATATCATGACCGCCGCAACAATTGATCAATCACAAGGTGCCGACTTGCAGGCACAAATGCAGGCCGTGCTGGACAAGCAGCGCCAGTCCTATTTGAAGGATGGCCCCCCCAGCTATGAGCTGCGGATGGATCGCTTGCAACGCAGCGTTGATATGCTGCTGCGTTTTGAAAAAGAAATGTGTGATGCGGTCAACTCAGACTTCGGCAGCCGTTCGCCCGATCAGACATTGTTCACCGATGTGGCTGGCTCCATCGGCCCGATCAAGCACACGATGAAGCATTTGAAGGGTTGGATGAAATCAGAAAAGCGCAAAGTGCAATTCCCGCTGGGCCTTTTGGGTGCCAAGGCGCGTATTGATTATCAACCGCTGGGCGTTGTGGGCGTCATCTCACCGTGGAATTTCCCCTTCCAGCTAACATTCGCACCGTTCGCCGGGATTTTCGGTGCCGGTAATCGCATGATGATCAAGCCGTCGGAATTTACGCCTGCAAGTTCTGAAGTGATCGCCCGCATGTGTGCCGAAACATTTGATGAAACCGAAGTATCTGTCTTCACAGGTGGCCCCGAAGTCGGGCAGGCATTCTCTGGCCTTGGTTTCGATCACCTGTTGTTCACAGGTGCAACATCAATCGCCAAACATGTGATGCGCGCGGCATCAGAAAATCTTGTGCCGCTGACGTTGGAGTTGGGCGGTAAAAGCCCGGTTGTTGTGTCAGAGACGGCTGATTTGGACGTTACTGCCAAGCGTGTGATGGTTGGTAAGACCCTGAACGCCGGGCAGATCTGTCTGGCTCCTGACTATGTTTATGTTCCCGATGGGAAGGTTGACGAGTTTGTGAATAAGGCTGAAGCTGCGGTGACAGAAATGTACCCGACCTTGAAAGACAACCCTGATTACGCCTCTGTCGTGAATGAGCGTCATTATGATCGTCTGAACAGCTATATCGAAGACGCCAAGGCCAAGGGCGCCACGGTGCGCGAGATTAATCCTGCCAATGAAGATTTCAGCCAGCAGGCTGCGCACAAAATCCCGCCGACCATTGTTGTCAATGCAACTGACGACATGAAGATCATGCAGGATGAAATCTTTGGCCCGCTATTGCCCATCAAAACCTATAAGCAGGTTGATGAGGTGATCGACTATGTGAATGAAAAGGATCGCCCGCTGGCGCTCTATTACTTCGGTGAAAACAAGGCTGAGGAAAATCACGTCTTGAACAACACCACATCCGGTGGTGTCAGCGTCAATGAAGTGATCATGCATGTGGCACAGGAAGATCTGCCCTTTGGCGGTGTTGGTCCTGCGGGCATGGGTGCCTATCATGGGGTTGATGGCTTCCGTCAGTTCAGCCACAAAAAGGCTGTGTTCACCCAAATCGGCAAACGGTTTGACGGTCTGTTGAACGCTGTGCGTCCGCCCTATGGCCCGGACCTCCGCAAGATGGCTGAACAAATGATGAAATAGTCCGCCTGACGGACTTGCCTTATAGAGGGGCGGTGCTGCAAGATCAGCGCCGCCCTTTTTGTTTCCTTACAGGACTTTGATATGGATTTTGCCCGCTTTCCGCTTGCCCATTTGCCCACACCGCTTGAACCGATGGCTGGTCTGACAGAACTGTTGGATGGCCCGTCGATCTATATCAAGCGGGACGACTGCACCGGGCTTGGCTTTGGCGGCAATAAAACCCGCAAGCTTGAATTTCTGATCGGCGCCGCGCTTGAGGCGGATGAAGATGTCGTCATAACGTTCGGGGCATTGCAAAGCAATCATGTGCGCCAAACGGCTGCGGCATGCGCCAGCGCGGGGCTTGAATGTCATGCCATTTTGGTGCGGCAGGTGCCCAATGACACTGAAACCTATCAGCGGTCGGGCAATGTGTTGTTGGATGATTTGTTCGGCGCTGTTATTCATCCGGTCGACAGCGATGACGCGGCAGGCGCGAAACTGGTTGAACTGCTGGAGGCGATTCAGGGGGAGGGGCGCAAGGCCGCCATCCATCCCCCCGGCGGATCAACCGCCATCGGGACGCTGGGTTATGTGCAGGCGGGGATTGAGCTTGCCATGGATATTGAGGCGTTGGAGCTTTCCCCAGCTGCTATCTGCCATGCCACCAGCACAGGGGGCACGCAGGCGGGCTTGCTTGTTGGGCTGGCCATTGCAGGGTGTGAGGTGCCGGTGATCGGCTATGACGTCTATAAGGGCGATGCGGCGAAGGTTACGGACACTGTTTATGGATTGGTGGAAGAGGTGCGCTCGTTGTTGGATGACCCGCCTGCCATGTCGCGTGATGCGGTCATTGTGAAAGATGGCGTGATCGGGCCGGGTTATGGCCTGCTAACCGATGAAGTGCGTGAGGTGCTGGTGCTGTGCGCGCGCTATGATGGGTTGCTGCTTGACCCTGTTTATTCAGGCAAGGCAATGGGCGGCATGATCGCGGATATTCGCGCCGGCGTTTACAGCGGTGATCAGGATGTCATTTTCCTGCACACAGGTGGCGCACCGGGCCTGTTTGCCTATCAGGACAGCTTGGAAAATTAGTTTGAAAGCACCCGACAAACCGCCGGCACCGCGACTTACGCGGCGTCGGTTGTTTGATTGTCAGCGGGTGATGATGCGGTTTCGTCAGCTTTTTGGCTGGTCAGATCATCGGCTGCCGGGGCGCTGTCTTTCTTGGCGCTGTCAGCCTTTTGGCTACGTGCTGCCGGGGCGACGGAAACCAGCATAAAGGCCGGAACGTGATCACCCAAACCAACAACGGGCGGGCCTAGATCGTCCCGGCGATTGCGACCACGGCCACCGCGCCGATTATTGTTTTGATCATTGCGGTCATTGTTGTTGGTGCGGCGCTGGTTGTTATTCTGGCGGTCATTGTTCCGCTCACCCCGATTATCGGCCTGCTTTTGGGGTGCAGGCTTATCATCGGATTTGGCGGTTTCAGATTTTGTAGAGTCTGATTTTGCCGATTCTGACTTCAGGCGTTCTGATTTTGCATCGGCAGATTTTGCGTCGTCAGACTTTGCATTATCTGATTTGGCATTACTTGATTTAGCAGTATCAGCCTTCGTGCCTTCGGTGATGCCCGGAATATCAAGGCGGGCAATCGGCTTTTTGATCAGCGCTTCAATCGCCTCAAGATATTTGCCATCCTTTTCCGTTGCGAAGGAATAGGCAGTACCCGTCCGGCCCGCACGACCTGTCCGGCCAATACGGTGAACATAATCTTCGGCGTTCATTGGCAGGTCAAAATTGAACACATGGCCAACTGAAGGAATGTCCAGCCCACGGGCTGCAACATCCGACGCGACAAGCATTTTCAATTCGCCATTGCGGAATTTGTCCAGCGTTTCGGTCCGCAGGTTCTGCGGAATATCGCCGTGCAATGCGCCAACGGAATAGCCATTGCGAATTAACGCTGAAAACAGGTCAGACACATCACGTTTGCGATTGCAGAAGATGATGCTTGTGTTCACCTCTTCCTGATCCAGCAAATGACGCAGGGCCTTACGCTTCTGGCGCGGGGGAACCTGCACAAGATGCTGGGCAACTGTGTCGGCTGTGGTGGCCTGACGGGCAACTTCAACCTTTACCGGGTCGCGCAGGAACTTGTCGGCAAGGCGCTTGATCTCAGGTGCCATAGTGGCAGAGAAGAACAGCATCTGACGACCGGCAGCGGGGACGAGCGCGCAAATACGTTCCACATCGGGGATAAAACCCATGTCGAGCATACGGTCAGCTTCGTCAACAACCAGAATTTGAACGCCCAGCAAGACCAGCTTGCCACGTTCAACGTGATCAAGCAGGCGGCCAGGGGTGGCAATCAAGACATCGACGCCGCGGTCAATCAGGCGGTCCTGATCACCAAAGGCAACGCCACCGATCAGCAGTGCCATCGTCAGCTTTTTGTATTTGCCATACAGCTTGAAATTTTCGGCAACCTGGGTCGCCAGCTCGCGTGTGGGGCAAATGATCAGGCTGCGAGGCATACGCGCCTTGGCGCGGCCATTGGATAGCCGGTCAATCATGGGCAGGGTGAAACCCGCGGTTTTACCGGTGCCAGTCTGGGCGATGCCCATCACGTCTGCACCGCCTAATACATGCGGAATGGCCTTTGCCTGAATGGGCGTGGGCTCATCATATCCCTGATCACTGATTGCCTTTAACAGATCATCTGACAGGCCGAGGTCGGCAAAAGTCATTAGCTATCCTGCTTGATTACAAAAAAGCGCAGGGCCGAAAATGGCGCACCCGCGCGGGTAATGGGCCGGACACTCTATAAATTGGCAGTGGAAGTCAAGACCGTGGCCCCGCGCGGCGACAGCGTGACGCGCGCCGCAAAAGCAACACCCACCCGCCCAAAAGGCGCGTGGGTGCCGTAACCAGCCTAAAAATCAGGATTATTTTTCTTCGTCAGCTGCATTGCCGGTGCGTTTCAGCACAACGGAATCGCCTGTCAGGTCGAATTTCACCGTGCCGTCTTCGGCTTCATAGGTCCATGTTTCGACAAAACCGAACTTGGAAACAGAATCAGGCTTGCCCAATGCAGCTTCAAGTTCTGTGCGGGTTGAGGCGTCTTCGGCCTTGGACACGATGTCGGCCTTGCTGGGTTTACCGCAAGCGGAAAGTGCCAACATGCCGGTCAGGGCCAAAACGGTCAAAATATTGCGGATCGCAGTCATAAATTCACCTTTTACTCAAATTAGGCACCAAAATCGTGGTGCGGTTACGCATTTATCCGTCGCTGCGGACGGGGAAATTCAAGGTGCAGGCCACCACAGCCTGCCGCTTGGTGCAAGGAAAAAAGGGTTAAAGATCAAGGTCCGTAACGAATGCAGCGTTTTCCTGAATGAACTGGTAACGCGCCTCGGGCTTTTTGCCCATTAACTGATCAACCCGGTCACGTGTGAACTTGGCCGCCGCGTCATCTGTCGGCAAGGCCACCTGCAATAGCGAGCGTGTCGCCGGGTTCATGGTGGTGTCCTTAAGCTGGGCGGGCATCATCTCACCCAGCCCCTTAAAGCGGCCAATGTCAATCTTGCCACGGGCGTTGAATTCGTCCGCGATCAACTGGTCCTTATGGGCGTCATCACGGGCATATGCTGTCTTGCCGCCTTGCGTCAGTTTATAAAGCGGCGGAATACCAAGATAAAGGTGCCCGTCATAGACAAGCTGCGGCAGCTCCTGAAAAAAGAACGTCATGAGGAGGGAGGCGATATGCGCCCCGTCCACATCGGCGTCAGTCATGATGATAACCTTGTCATAGCGCAGATCGTTTTCGCGATACTTGTCGCGCAACCCAACACCCAATGCCTGAATCAAATCTGACAGTTCTTGATTTTGCCTGATTTTATCGCGGCTGGCGCTGGCGACATTCAGGATTTTACCACGCAGGGGCAGCACTGCCTGCGTTGCACGATTGCGCGCCTGTTTGGCGGAGCCACCGGCGGACTCACCCTCAACCAAAAACAGTTCCGTGCCAGCAGAGTTGCCTTGCGAACAGTCAGCCAGTTTGCCCGGCAGGCGCAACTTGCGCGTTGCCTGTTTCCGGTTCACTTCCCGGTCGGCCTTTTCGCGACGGCGTTCTTCGGCCCGTTCAATCAACCATTCCAAAAGGGCTGATGCATCCTTGGGGGAGCCTGACAGCCAATGGTCGAAATGATCACGCATGGCATTTTCAGTCAGGCGCACAGTCGATTGCGTTGACAGTTTTTCTTTGGTCTGGCCCTGAAACTCAGGATTGGGAATAAAGACAGACAGCATCACCGCGGCGGACCCCATCAGGTCTTCAATCGTGACATCCTTGGCCTTGCGGTTGCCACTTAACTCACCATAGGCGCGCAGTCCTTTTAGCAGGGCCGCACGCAGCCCCTGTTCATGGGTGCCGCCTTCAGGGGTTGGGATGGTGTTACAGTAGGAACTGATCAACGGCTCCCCCCCGCCGACAAAACTGATGGCCCATTCAACGGTGCCTTGATCGGTTTCAACGCGATCGGCAAAAACGGGATCGATGACCCGTGTGCGGCCTTCAAGCGTTGCATTCAAAAAGTCGGTCAGCCCGCCAGGGAAATGGAATGTGGCGCTGGCGGGGGTGTCTGTGCCTTCAACTAATTTGGGGTCGCAGGACCACAAAATTTCAACGCCCCGGAACAGATAGGCCTTTGACCGTGCCATGCGCCACAGGCGGGCGGGTTTGAAATTGATTTTTGAACCAAAGATTTCTTCGTCGGGGACAAAGGTAACAGCGGTGCCGCGTTTGTTCGGGGCGCTGCCGATTTTCTTCAGTTCCGATGTGGGTTTGCCCTGACTGAATGTTTGCCGCCATTGGGTCTTGTCGCGCGCAACCTCAACCGCCATTTCGATGGCGAGCGCATTCACGACAGAAATACCAACCCCGTGCAACCCGCCGGATGTTTCATATGCCTTGTTTGAGAATTTCCCGCCTGAGTGAAGCGTGGTCAGAATCACTTCCAATGCTGGTTTTTTATACTTCGGATGCGGGTCGATTGGGATGCCGCGTCCATTGTCAGTGATGGTCAGCCGATTGCCTTCATCCAAATGGATGGTGATCTTGTTGGCATAGCCTGCCACAGCCTCATCCATCGAGTTGTCGAGAACTTCGGCAGCCAGATGATGCAGTGCCTGTTCATCAGTGCCGCCAATATACATGCCGGGGCGATGGCGAACCGGCTCCAACCCTTCAAGAACCTCAATGTCCTTGGCGGAATAGTCTTCAGCACTGCCGCCGGGCTTGCTGGCCTTTGCGGCAGTTTTTGGCGCGCTTTTCCTGGCTGCAGCCTTTTTGGGTGCAGCTTTTTTTGGGGCGGGCGTCTTGTCTGTTTCGTCGAACAGATCACTCATCTCTTGTCATCCGGCTTGTGATTCGCAATATGTGCCCAGTATGACCCAGTCGGGTGTCATGTCCAGTTGCGCTTGCCGATACCGAATGGCGCGGGATCAAACACCTGAACGAAAAGGAAAATAAGATGAGCCAGTCTGTGCTAGCCACGCCATTAACCCTGCCTTGTGGGGCCGTATTGCCCAATCGTTTGGGAAAGGGGGCGATGACCGAAGGGTTGGCCGACCCCCACAATCGCGCCACTGATCGCCATGTAACGCTGTATAAGCGGTGGGCTGCGGGCGGCACCGGCATGTTGTTGACCGGGAATGTGCAGATTGATCGACGTTATCTGGAGCGTCCGGGCAATGTGGCGATTGATGGTAGCAATGGTGGCCTGAAGGCGCTTGAGGCCTATGCCGCCGCTGGCACTTCAAACAATAATCACCTGTGGATGCAAATCTCCCACGCGGGGCGGCAAACGCCCAAGGCTGTGACTAGCGAGCCCGTCGGCCCGTCAGCTGTGCCGTTGAATATGCCCGGTGGCCTGTTTGGGGAGCCCCGCGCCTTGAGCGTTGAGGAGATTGAGGTGCTGATCGACAGGTTTGCCAATGCCTGCCTTACCGCCAAGCAGACCGGTTTCACAGGCGCCCAAATTCATGCTGCGCATGGCTATCTGTTGTCAGAGTTTTTGTCTCCGATTGCCAATAAGCGTGATGATCAATATGGCGGCAGTCTGGAAAATCGCGCCCGCTTTTTGTTAAGCGTCTTGCGCAAGGCCCGCGCGGCGGTGGGGCCTGACTTCCCGATTTCGGTCAAGCTGAACAGCTCAGACTTTCAGCAGGGTGGTTACACGCATGAAGAATGTTTGCAGGTTGTTGAATGGCTGGGACAGGAGGGCGTGGACCTTTTGGAAATTTCCGGCGGCAATTATGAACAACCCAGCATGATGGGCAGCGATGGCGCGATGGAACCGATTTATGACAGCCATGTCACGGAACGAACCAAGGCGCGCGAAGCCTATTTCCTGAACTACGCCAAATCGATCAAGCAGGTCAGCACGATCCCTGTGATGGTCACGGGCGGCTTTCGTTCCCGCGCGGCGATGGAAGACGCCATTCGTGATGGCGACGCTGATCTGGTGGGTATTGCACGACCGCTTTGCATTATGCCTGATTTGTCCAACAAGCTGCTGGCCGGTCAGATTGATATGGCCCCCGCTTATGAGCAGACCTTGCGGTTGGGGCCGGGAATTTTGGGGCCGCAAAGCAATATCGCGCTGATCAAGGCGTTGAATTTTGGTGGTGTGCAGGCATGGTTCTGCGAGCAAATATTCCGAATGGCAGATGGGCTGGACCCTGATCCCAAAATGGGTGTCTTTCGTGCATTTTTGCGCTATCAAAGGGGGGAAGGGGCTGCTGCGAAAGCATTGGTGTATTAGGCGACACCAGCCCCCCAGCATTGGTAAGAGTGGCAAGGTTTAATGAGTAAAAGTGCGTCGGCGTCTATTCGCCAACCGGAATTGAAACCCATGCGCGAGGCAGCCCAGTTGGACAGTCTGACCGGGCTGCGCGGTGTGTTGGCGGTGGCAATTATTGTTTTTCATTATTCCTATTTTTGGGAAATAGATGTGCCGACCGTTGAATACGGCATCATCTTCCCCAAGATGCATGTGTTCGTGGACATGTTCTTTATGATGAGTGGATTCATCATGGGGTATGTTCATTGGCGTGACTTTGCCACCGGCGTCGATTGGCAGGGGTATAAACGGTATATTGCCCTGCGCATCGGGCGCATCTATCCGATCCATTTCATAGTGCTTGTCGGCTTTCTGGTGCTTGAGCTTGATAATGTCTTTCGCGGTGACTTCAGCCAGTTCGCCCATGCTGACAGACGACCTGAGGCGATCATCACCAATCTGTTGTTGATCCATGCCTGGGGGACGGAGCCCAACCTTGGCTGGAATTATCCCAGTTGGTCCATCAGTGCAGAGTGGGCGGCCTATCTGACATTCCCGGTGTTGGTTTATATCTTCCTGCGGCCCAAGGCGTCGATTGCGCTGGTCAGCTTCGGGCTGTTGATTGCGGCTGTTTTCTTCCTTGCGAATTTGCCGCCTGAGCCGCATGGGGCCGGGGGGATCGACCGTACGTTTGAGCTGGGTGCAGTGCGCGGGATATTCAGCTTTTCGATGGGGTTGGGCTTGTTCCGCCTGTATCATGATCTGAAACTTTATCGCGGGATGAACAGTGTGGCATCGACGCTGTTCAGTCTTGGCAGCATCATCGCGTTGTTCGTCGGATTTTATTTCAAGATAAATGATGGCTATCTATTATTGCTGGTGGGGGCGATCGTCCTGTCGGTTACATTTGATGGCAACAAAATGCGCTGGTTTTTTGAAACCAGATTTATCATGTTCTTGGGCGAAATTTCCTATTCCATCTATATGGTTCATGCATTGGTCCAGCGGGTATTCGTCAAGCTGATCGGCATGGGTTGGGTGTCATTTGAAGGCTTTTGGCAGGCGATTATCGCAACCCAGTTGATGCTGGTAGTGTCAGTGTTCGCAGCCTATGTGCTGTATAAATTATTTGAAGACCCGATGCGTAAACTGGTTCGGGTTTGGGTGAAATCCATTGATGCCAAAGCCGCAGCAAAGGCTGCTGCAAAAATGGCGTCATAGGCCCATCGGTGTCAGCGCAGAAGCGTCAGCAGGGATTTTGATGGGGCAAATACGGAAGCAGCCCCGTTGTTTCCGCTTGCCTTAACGGGGCGGAAATGATGGACTGACCCTAATGTGCAGTCCGTGTGTCAAAACCTGATGACGGGACGCTGCAACGCATAGACAAGGCGAAATGGGGGACGACATGGAGCTACCAGCCTTTACATCATTTATGACCCTGATTGCTGTGGGGCAATTTTTTGCCTTTAGCTTTTTGGTTGGACGGGCGCGTGTGAAACATAACGTGCCGGCACCTGCGACCTACGGTAACCCGGAATTTGAACGCACGTTTCGGGTGCAGCAAAACACGATGGAACAGTTGGTGTTCTTCCTGCCCAGCCTGTGGATGTTCGGTCTGTGGGTGAATGATCTGGCGGCAGGCGTTTTGGCGATTTTCTGGGTTATCGGACGCGAGCTTTATGCCATGTCCTATATCAAGGACCCCGAAGGGCGCGGCAAGGGCTTCATGATCTCAATGGCGGCAGGGGCGATTCTGTGGGCCGGTGCCTTGGGTGCCATCGCCTATGAGGAAGTGTCCAGCTTCTTCTAGAAGCCTTGACGCGTCATCATTTGTTGTGAACTCCATCAATCATGCCGCGACCGCGCTGGTCGTCAAACGGTTTGCCCCCGGCGTGCCGTTTGTGCCGTTGCTGATTTCTGTGCAGCTTATTGAATTCATCTGGGTTGGCCTGAACCTGATCGGGGTTGAGCGGACACAGTTCGATGCCGACGCCACCACGATTGCCGATATGCATTTGGTGCATATGCCGTTTTCACATTCCATTGCCTTTACTATGCTGTGGGCCGCTATCGCGTGGATAGTGGTAGCCGCAGTGTGGAAGCAGCCCAAATGGGGTTTTGCCATTGCGGTGGGTATCATGTCCCACATCATTCTTGATGCGCTGATCCATGTGCCTGATGTTGAGATCATTCCGTTTTTGGGGTGGCCCGAACTTGGTACAGGCATTTACGGTATTCCCCTATTGGCGTTGGCTGTGGAATTGGCCTATGGCGTTTTTGTCTGGTGGATTGTCAGAGGGAACATGACGATGTTGATCGGTCTGTGCCTGCTGAACTTAAGCAGCATCAGTTTTTATGTGACAGCTATTGCCGGGCCTGAAGTGATGTTGGCGGGGCATCCCGATTGGCTGGCCATGTTTATCGGTGGACACATAGTGATCGGCCTTGCGGCTGTTTACTGGATTTATACACGACAGGATAATCTTGACCCAATGGCTGCGCAGTAGGGCGGCAGCTTCGATCATTTGCGATTTATGTAGAGCAAAAGAAAACCCCCGCAGGCAGAACCTGCGGGGGCTTTTGTTTTTGGACTATGCTGCTGATTAGCAGGAGTAGTACAAGTCGAATTCGACGGGATGCGGGGTGTGTTCCATGTTGTACACTTCTTCCCACTTCAGCTCGAGATAGGCATCGATCTGGTCGTCGGTGAACACGCCGCCTTTGGTCAGGAAGGCACGGTCAGCGTCGAGATTTTCCAGAGCTTCGCGCAATGAGCCACAAACGGTCGGCACGGCTGCCAATTCTTCGGCGGGCAGGTCGTACAAATCCTTGTCCATCGGGTCACCGGGGTGGATTTTGTTTTCAATGCCGTCCAGACCGGCCATCAACATGGCAGTGAACGCCAGATAGGGGTTGGCGGTCGGGTCAGGGAAGCGAATTTCAACGCGCTTGCCCTTGGGGCTACCAACATGCGGGATACGGCAAGAAGCTGAACGGTTACGGGCAGAATATGCCAGCAACACAGGTGCTTCAAAGCCGGGGATCAAACGCTTGTATGAGTTGGTTGAAGCGTTGGTGAACGCGTTCAGTGCCTTGGCATGTTTGATGATACCGCCAATGTAGTACAGGCAGGTTTCTGACAGATCGGCATAACCTGAACCGGCAAAGGTCGGCTCGCCATCTTTCCAGATTGACTGATGCACGTGCATGCCTGTGCCGTTGTCGCCTTTAACGGGCTTGGGCATAAAGGTTGCGGTCTTGCCATGCAGATGGGCAACCATGTGCACACCGTATTTGTACATTTGCATCCGGTCAGCTTGTTCGACCAAGGTGCCGAAAATCATGCCAAGTTCATGCTGTGACGGTGCCACTTCGTGGTGATGCTTTTCCATGGGCAGGCCCATCTGTTTCATCACGGTCAGCATTTCAGAACGGATGTCCTGTGCTGAATCAACGGGGGCAACGGGGAAGTAACCGCCCTTGATGCCCGGGCGATGGCCCATATTGCCACCTTCATAATCTGTGGCTGAGTTGTAGGGGCCTTCCATTGAATCAATGGCAAAGCCTGTTGCGTTCATGTCTGTTGACCAACGTACGTCGTCGAACATGAAGAATTCGGCTTCAGGACCGAAATAGGCTGTGTCACCGATGCCGGTCTGCTTGAGGTAGGCTTCGGCGCGCTTGGCTGTTGAACGCGGGTCGCGTGCATAGCCTTCGCCGGTGCTGGGCTCAAGAATATCGCAGGTGATAACCATTGTTGATTCTGCGGTGAACGGGTCAATGAATGCTGTGTCGCAATCGGGCATCAGGGTCATGTCTGATTCATTGATGGCTTTCCAGCCAGCAATTGATGAGCCGTCGAACATAACGCCATCGGCGAACATGTCTTCATCAACGACGGCGACATCCATTGTTACATGCTGCCACTTACCACGCGGGTCGGAAAAGCGCAGGTCAACATATTTGACACCTTTTTCCTCGATTTCCTTGAGCAACTCTTTTGCGTCAGCCATTGAAAACTTCCTTCAGTGTTTGGCCTGCACCATGCAGGCTGTTCAAAATTCTTGTCCCGCAGGGGAGTGGGTAACAAGCGGTTTGTTAGATCAGCGCTCCTGGCCCCATATACTCAATAAGGAGCGCTTGCGATTTAGTGATTGGGTTAAACGGCGTCGGCGCCTGATTCACCCGTTCTGATACGAATGGCTTCATCAATAGTGCTGACGAAGATTTTGCCATCGCCGATGCGGCCTGTGCGGGCGGCATTCTGGATGGCTTCCAAGGCGCGTTCAAGCTGTGAATCGTCAATCACGATTTCCAGCTTCACTTTTGGCAGAAAATCCACGACATACTCAGCGCCGCGGTAAAGCTCAGTGTGCCCCTTCTGACGGCCAAACCCCTTGGCCTCCAGCACTGTGATGCCCTGCAGGCCGATATCATGCAGCGCTTCTTTCACTTCATCCAATTTGAATGGTTTGATGATGGCTTCAATCTTTTTCATACTTTTGCCTCATACGTGTTACGGGCCGGACCTAAATAATGACGGTCGCGGTGACTCTTCGGAATACTCCACTGCGCTAATAGAAGCAGATTTCATGCCAGTTTCAATAAAATTGTAAGCGACCCGATGACTCAAGGCTTTTGCGGCGCTATTCGGCCTGCATCGAGCCCTGCAATGGTGAATGGCAGGTGCCGTGCGATGGTTGGGCAAATATTGTGCAAAACTGTGCCTATATTTTATGCAGCGCAGGTCAAAAAATAGTCATCGTGCTGGTGCTGGCTGTTTACCCGGCCTGATTGTGCCTGATTGCTAGGCAGAATTGGCGCGGGATTAACCGGCTGCATTAGGCCCCAACAGTTTTCCTTCAACATGTTGAATTATGGCGCCGGCAATATCCTTGCCCGTGATTTTTTCAATTCCTTCTAGGCCCGGCGATGAATTGACTTCCAAAACTTTGGGCCCGGATGATGTGCGCAGCAGGTCAACCCCGGCCACTTTCAGGCCCAGCACCCGTGCCGCCTTGATGGCGGTTTGGCGTTCTTCCTTGGTAATGCGGACGCGGGTTGCGGCCCCGCCGCGATGCAGGTTGGAGCGGAACTCCCCCTCTGGCGCTTGGCGGCGCATGGCGGCCACGACTTTTGAGCCGATGACGAAACACCGAATGTCTGACCCTTCTGCCTCTTTCACAAATTCTTGGACCAATAATTCTGCCTTTAGTCCACGGAAGGCCGTAACAACGCTTTCCGCTGCCTTGCGGGTTTCCGCCAGCACCACGCCCTTGCCTTGCGTCCCTTCCAGCAGTTTCAAAACCAATGGCGCGCCATTCACGAATTTGATCAGATCATCCGTATCATGGGGTGAATGCGCAAAGCCAGTCACCGGCATGCCGACACCGGCACGGGCCATCAATTGATGGGCGTAAAGTTTATCGCGGGACGAGCCGATGGCGTTTGATCCGTTCAGGCAATAAACACCCATGCTTTCAAACTGACGGACGACCGCCAACCCGTATGACGTGATAGACGCGCCAATGCGGGGGATGATGGCGTCGAACCCTTCCAATGGTGTGCCTTTGGCATAGATCATCGGCTTTGCGGTTGTGATGTTCATATAACAACGGGTGGTGTTGATCACTTCAACCATGTGATCCATTTCTTCGGCAGCCTCAACCAACCGTTTCGTGGTGTAGCTGTTGGGTTCACGACTTAGAACGCCGATTTTCAAGGACCGCTGCCGACGGTTCTTGCGCCGACTTTGGCCATCATATTGGCTGGCGGTCAATTCCGGTAGCAGCAGGTTTTCCGATGGTTGCACAATCAGCTTGTCAGTCATGGCAGACCTGCCCAGCAACATACGCGATGACATGGAATCGCGATTGGTCAGCGTCACTTCAATCGACCATTCCTGACCGCCGACATTCAGCTTGGTTTCGATAACGGGACGGAACTCCCGCTCGCCGTTTGAGCTGGTGATCTCGCGAATATCAACTAGCGGCGCTGTGCAATAAATCAGAATGTCGGGGCGGTCCACCAATGGCTGAATGCCAAAGCGTACCTTGCGCCGTGCCTCTGACCCGAAATATTCGATGGATGTCGCATGCAACGCGGATGTCTTGGCGCCGGTGTCAATTTTTGCCTTGATGGCAGGCAGGTCAAGATCGGGCAGGCTGACCCATTCTTCCCAGCCCACATAGATATTGTTGTCTTGCTGATCAGCCATCAAATCGGCTCCTGTTTTGCGTTGCGATTATGGCAGACCTTGACAGATACGTATGGTCCTGTCACCCACCTTGGCAACAGATAAGTGCGGCCATTCAGACGGGCGGAGCGAACAGAATTATGGCGTCAGACATTACAGGTAACCGGGCATTGGGGGCGTATGGCATCACCATTTTTACAACCATGTCCGCGTTGGCAATCGAACATAATGCCATCAATCTGGGGCAGGGCTTTCCAGACGAAGAAGGGCCGCTTGATATTCGGCAGGCTGCGGCTGACGCTTTACTGAATGGCAGCAACCAATATCCCCCTGCGCCGGGCATTCCTGCCTTGCGCCAGGCGGTGGCCGACCACGACAAACGGTTCTATGGCTATGACTATGTTACCCCTGATCATGTGCTGGTTTGTTCCGGCGCAACGGAGGCGCTGACCGCAGCCTTGATGGGATTGCTGAACCCCGGTGACGAGGTTGTGTTGTTTGAGCCGCTGTATGATTCATACCTGCCCATCATTGAACAGATTGGGGCCGTGCCGCGTTTGGTGAAATTATGCCCGCCTGATTGGGCGGTGCCGACCGCCGCGCTGGAGGCAGCCTTTTCAGACAAAACAAAACTGGTTGTTTTGAACTCGCCCATGAACCCGACGGGCAAGTTGTTTACGGATGAGGAGCTGGAGGCTATTGCCGCCCTATGTGTGCGTCATCAGGTGCCTGCATTGTGTGATGAAGTGTATGAGCATCTTGTCTTTGATGGGCAGCACCACACGCCCCTGATGAGTTTTGAGGGGATGGCTGATCTGGCAATTCGCGTTGGTTCGGCGGGCAAGACGTTTTCGCTGACCGGGTGGAAGGTCGGCTATATCACTGCTGCGCCATATCTGATTGATATGATCGGCAAGGCGCACCAGTTTCTGACCTTCACCACACCGCCGGATTTACAGACAGCTGTCGCCTATGGCTTGGGCAAGCCTGACGGTTATTTCAAAGAGCTGACAAGTGATTTGCAGGGCAAGCGTGATAGGTTGGCAGATGGTTTGCGCGAGGTTGGGTTTATCGTTCACCCCGCTGCGGGCACTTACTTTTTAACCGCTGATTATGCCCCCCTGATGGAACGGCTTGGCATTGATGAGCCTGCCGCCGCTTTTTGTGAACGCATGACACGGGACGCCGGCGTGGCTGCAGTGCCGGTCAGTGCCTTTTATGCGCCCGAACGCGTCAGCGGCACACCCCTGCCTGATGAAGTGCGGACGGTGGTTCGGTTTTGTTTTTCAAAACGTCATGAGGTGCTGGACGAGGCGGTCAAGCGCCTTGCTGCCTATGTGGAAAGGGGGTAGGACTCAAGCCATCGAAATTGCCTTTATATAGAGGATGAACAAGATGGCTGGATCTATCGACCCGCGCATGCCGGTTCTAATCGGCGGTGGTGAATTTACGGACAGATCAAATGCTGAACTGGGGCTGACCCCCCATGGATTTCTTGCCAAAATTGCCAAACAGGCGGTTGAGGATACGGGCGCTGCCGACAAGGTGACAGCCGCGCTGGATGGTATTGCGGTGGTTGAATTTACAGTGGATTCGCCCGACGTGCGCTCTGCAATGGGCGGGCGCTACACCAACCCGCCGCGCACAATTGCCAAATCGCTTGGCCTTGAAAGTGTGCCGACAGAAATTTATGCGGCAACGGGCGGTAACTCCCCCCAGATGTTGGTCAATGATATGGCCGAACGGATAGCGCAAGGTGATGTGAATGTTGCGTTGTTGGCCGGGTGTGAAGTGCTGGGCACAATGGTCAACAGGTTGAAGTCAGGCCTGTCCCTTGATGACTGGGCTGATGATCCGGGCGGTGCGCCTGAAATCGTTGGCACCAACAGACCGGGTCATTCCGACCATGAAAAGCTGTATGGCATTGACCTGCCGGTGAATATCTATCCCTTATTTGAAAACAGCATTCGTGGCCATATGGGCCATACGGTCGATCAGCACATGGACCATCTTGGCAATTTCTTTGCCCCCTTTACGGATGTGGCGGCGCAAAACCCAAACAGCTGGTTCCCCATTGCGCGCACCCCGTCTGAACTGACGACCATTACAGATGATAATCGCTGGATCGGGTTTCCCTATCCCAAATTCCTGAACTCAATCATTCGGGTTAATATGGGGGCGGCGCTTGTAATGTGTTCTTCCGGCGCGGCTGACGATATGGGCATTCCCGAAGACCGCCGTGTTTATCTGCATGGCTGTTGTGATGCCTATGATATTTGGAACGTGTCAGAACGTGTGAACTATCATTCCAGCCCCGCGATCCGCACCATGACGGAACGCGCGTTTGATATGGCTGACTGGTCGGTTGATGATCTTGACTTTATGGACCTTTATTCCTGTTTCCCCAGCGCGGTTGAAATCGGCTGTATGGAATTGGGTATTCCGTTTGATGACCCCCGTGGGCTGACCATCACCGGGGGCTTACCCTATTTTGGCGGGCCGGGCAGTGCCTATGTGATGCACTCGATTGTGCAAATGGCGGCAAAGCTGCGGGCCAATCCAGGCAAGAAAGGGTTGGTTACGGCTAATGGCTGGTTTGTCACCAAACATGCCTGTGGTCTTTACGCCACGGAACCGAAAGAAGGCCCCTGGGCGCGTGAGGCGCAGGCAAGCTTTCAGCCCGGCATCGACAATGATCCGGCAAAGCCTGTCTTAGAAGAAAACCCCGAAGGCGACGCGACAATCGAAACCTATACAATTGTGCATGGGCGCAAGGGGCCGGAACGGGGCATCGTCATCGGACGGTTACCGAACGGGCACCGCTTCCTTGCCAACACACCAAATGATGCCATCACCCTGAATGACTTGCAGCAGCGAGAGGGCCTTGGCCGTCCGGGCACAGTCACTCAAATTGATGGCTTGAATATTTTTACACCGGGTAATTAAAGGATCACGACATGACCAAACTGACATTCATTCGTCACGGGGAAGCTGCCAGCGGGTGGGACGGTCACGCTGATCCGGGCCTGTCGGAAAAGGGCAAGGCGCAGGCCGAGGCAGTGGCGCAGATCTTGAATGAGCTGCCGCAACAACCCATCCGCACCAGCCCCTTGGCGCGGTGCCAGCAAACAGCTATCCCTTTAGCGGGTATGTGGAATGTGGCGCCCACCATCACACCCGAAGTCGCGGAACTCCCCTCGCTTGGTATGGGGCTTGAGGAACGGACACAATGGTTGCGCAAATTGATGATGGGCAAGTGGGCAGACACTGAGCAGGAAATTCAGGACTGGAAACAATCAGTGTTGGAATATGTGCTGGCGCTTGAGGGGCAGGGGGATCAGGTGATCTTCAGCCACTTTATCGCGATCAATGTCTTGGCGGGGCATGCGGCCCAGTCTGATTCAGTGATTGTGTTCAAGCCGGACAATTGTTCCGTCACGACATTTGATGTGACGGACGGTAAGTTGACCCTGATTGAACAGGGTAATGAAGCAGACACGGTGGTGCGTTGATATGACGGCAATCGAATGGATGAGCGCAGCTGACTTGGCGGCAGCTTTCCGCGCAGGGACGCTCACCCCTTCGGTGGTGGCGGATCATTTGCTGTCGCGTATTGCTGATGTTGATAAACACCTGAATGCGTTCTGCCTGATCGATGAAGATGAAACAAAGGCACAGGCGCAAGCTGCAACGGATCGGTATCAATCCGGCACTGCACGCGGGCCGCTTGATGGGGTGCCCGTGGCAATCAAAGACATTCTGTTGACGACCGGGTGGCCCACCTTGCGCGGGTCCAAAACCATCGACCCCACTGGGCCGTGGGATATTGATGCGCCATCAGTTGCGCGCCTGAAAGAAGGCGGGGCAGTTTTGATCGGCAAAACCACAACGCCTGAATTTGGCTGGAAGGGTGTGAATGACAATCCCCTGGGCGGTATCACCCGCAACCCGTGGAACGCCGACACAACCCCCGGCGCCTCAAGCGGCGGTAGCGGGTCTGCCCTTGCGGCTGGGTTGTGCCCCCTGGCAACAGGCACTGACGGCGGCGGGTCTATCCGCATTCCGGCAGGCTTTTCCGGTGTTGCGGGATTAAAGCCCAGCTTTGGTCGCGTGCCTGCCTATCCCATTTCGCCCTTTGGGACGGTGGCCCATGTCGGGCCGATGGCCCGCACGGTTGAAGACCTTGGCCTGTTTTTGAATGAAATCGCCAAGCCTGATCCGCGCGATTGGTATCACTTACCCGATAGCGGTATGGATTGGCACAAGGCGGCAACCGCACCATTGCCAAGGGATGCGCGCCTGCTGGTCAGTGCTGATTTAGGTTATGTGTCATTGCACCCGGATGTGGCCAATGCGTTTGACGCGGCGATCGAGGTTTTGGAACAACAGGGCGCAACACTGGTTCAGGCACCGCAGCTGTTTGATGACCCTGTCGATATTTTCAAGACGCTTTGGTATGCAGGCGCAGCCTTGTTGCTGGAGGATTTGCCCGACGATCAATTCGCCTTGGTCGATCCGGGCTTGCAGGCGGTGGTGAAGCTGGGCAGCCAGATTACCCGACGCGAATTGCAAGACGCCATGAAGGCGCGTGAAGCGTTCGGCAGTGCCATGCGTGAAACGATGGATGGCTTTGCCGGGTTGGTCACGCCGCAACTGCCGATCCCCGCATTTGAAGTTGGGGCCAATTATCCCGGCGGGCCTGACAATAGCAAACACGGCGCCGGCTCTTGGGAGGCGTGGACACCCTTTACCTATCCCTTCAATCTGACGCAACAGCCTGCAGCGGCGGTGCCGTGTGGCTTCAGTCGCGATGGGTTGCCCCTGTCATTGCAGGTTGTCGGGCCACAGTTCCGCGACGATCTCGCCTTAACCATTGCGGGTGTTTATGAACGGGCTACAGACTGGCACATGCGTCACCCGGCGCTATAATCAGGTGAACGGAAAGGGACTGACGACATGGCTCATCACGACCTGCTGACTGTCAAACAAATGTATGAAGCTGATCAACACGCGGTTGATCAGGGTGTGCCATCGCTTGATCTGATGGAACATGCGGGGCAGGCCTGTGTTGATGAAATCCTTGGCCGTGTTGAGCCGTGCCCGACGCTGGTGCTGTGCGGGCCGGGCAATAATGGTGGCGATGGTTTTGTCATTGCCCGTCTGTTGGTTGATGCAGGCTGGCCCGTCACACTTGGTTTGTTGGGTGGGCGTGAGGCATTGGTGGGTGACGCTGCTGCGATGGCCGCCAAATGGCAGGGGGGCTGTGTGTCCCTGTCCCCCAATTTGATCACTGATGATGTCGGCTTGATTGTTGATTGCCTGTTCGGGGCCGGACTTGCCCGCCCGGTTGAGGGGAGCTTAGCAACATTGGTTGAGGCTGTGAACGCAAGTGCCGCGAACATTGTGGCGGTCGACGTCCCTTCAGGTATTGATGGCGATACCGGGGCAGTGCGCGGCACAGCGGTTGAGGCTGACTTCACCGTCACATTCTTTCGGGCCAAGCCGGGGCACTTGCTTTACCCCGGCCGCGCCCATTGTGGTGACGTGCGGGTGCGTGACATTGGTATTCCAGATAGTGCGGTCCGCACAGTAGGCGCAAAGGGCGCGCATAACGCGCCGGGGCTGTGGCTGCATCAATTCCCGCTCCCCGATGCTGAGGGGCACAAATATACGCGCGGGCATTTGTTGGTCCGTTCAGGCGGCATGACAAAAACAGGCGCAGCGCGTATGGCGGCGATGGCCGGATTGCGCGCCGGTGCCGGGCTTGTGACCGTGGCTGGCCCGCCATCGGCGCAGATGGTGTTGGCTAATCATTTAACCGCGATCATGATAGATTGTGAGCGCGATGCTGATGGCAGTGATGGCAGTGATGGCAATGAAGGCGGGGATGGAGCAGGCGGCTTTGCCCCCCTGTTGGCAGACACCCGCCGTAACGCGGTTGTGGTTGGCCCAGCCAATGGCGTCAATGACCGGACGCGCGCCGCAACACTGGCCGCCTGTGCCGCGCCAGCCGCATTGGTTTTGGATGCAGATGCGCTGACTTGTTTTCAGGATGATCCTGAAACCCTGTTCACCGCATTGAAGGCGCGCACCAGCCCTGCCATCCTTACCCCGCATGAGGGTGAGTTTGCCCGCCTGTTTGTCGAAGGGGAAACACGGTTTGAACGGGCGATGGCCGCCGCTGTGCAAGCAGGCGCGGTAGTGGTTTTGAAGGGGCCAGATACGATTATCGCGTCGCCTGACTGGCGCTTTGCCATTAATGATAATGCCGGGCCTGAATTGGGCACCGCTGGGTCGGGGGATGTGCTGGCGGGGCTGATCGGGGGACTGCTGGCCCAAGGCATGGCCCCGTATGAGGCCGCCTGCACCGGCGTTTGGCTACATGGTGAAGCGGGACGCGTGTGGGGGCTGGGCCTGATTGCTGAAGATTTGCCTGACCTGATTGCGACTGTAATCGAATCATTGGTTTATGGGGGCGAGGCGGGTTTTAACCATCGCGCTATTTCCGCTGAAATGAGTGATTCTGGGCCGATCGGCTGATATTCTGGCGACTATGGGGGCCTTTAGGCAGTTGGGTGTGGTTCTGCTGTGCCCTTCCGCCGCGCTTTTTTACTGAAATTGGCGCTTTTGTTGCGCTTTGGGTGGTGCTATAGACCGCCCTTCAAAGGGCACCGGGCATTCGCCCGGCCTTCTGTTTTGGGCAAGCTGTAGCGGTTATCCAAGTCTATCAGGATAGCGGGCCGGCCTGTTCAAAGATCACCGACGCGGGTGTGGTGGAATTGGTAGACACGCTAGATTTAGGTTCTAGTGCCGCAAGGCGTGGGGGTTCAAGTCCCTCCACCCGCACCAGGTGATCGTTAAGAAGGCCCTGTCGATATTTGATGATGAAGTGAGACGCGCAATGAACGTCACCGAAGTATCAGCCGAAGGGCTGAAACACGAATTGAAAATCACCCTGCCTGCTGCGGAAATCGCGGCCAAGGTTGATGCCAAAATCGCCGAAGTTAAGGACCAGATCAAGCTGCCCGGCTTCCGTCCCGGTAAGGTCCCGGAACAGGTGGTTAAGCAACGCTTTGGTGACAGCCTGTTGAACGAAGTGTTCCAAGAAGTGTTGCAGAACGCCATGCAGACCACTTTGGAAGAACGCGAATTGCGTCCCGCCATGCAGCCCGACCTTGATTTCGGTGAAGGCTTCACAGGCCCCAAGGAAGGTGAAGACGTAGAATTCACCATCAAACTGGAAACACTGCCCGACGTGCCGGAGCTTGATTTCAGTACCGTTACACTTGAAAAGCAGGTTGCTGAAGTTTCTGACGAAGAAGTGCAGAAGCGTTTGCAGCAGCTGGCCGACGGTCAGCGGTCTTTCGAGGATCGTGACGAAGGTGCCGCCGCCGAAACCAATGATCAGGTCAATATTGACTTTGTTGGTACCGTTGATGGCGAAGCCTTCGAAGGTGGTTCAGCCGAAGGTGTGAACCTTGTGCTGGGTTCCAACAGCTTCATCCCCGGTTTCGAAGACCAGTTGGTCGGCGTAAAAGTTGGTGATGAGCCCGAAGTCAAAGTGACGTTCCCTGAAGACTATCAGGCAGAACATTTGGCCGGTAATGATGCTGTGTTTGCCTGTAAGGTCAACGCCGTACAGTCACCGATGGACACAGTGATCGATGACGAATTCGCCAAGAATTTCGGCATGGAAAATCTGGAAGAACTGACAGGCCGTTTGAAAGAACAGGTCGAAGGTGAGTTTGGTTCCTTCAGCCGTGAAAAGCTGAAGCGCGATTTGCTCGATCAGCTGGATGGTGCCATGAAGTTCGAAGTGCCCGAAGGGCTGCTGGATGCTGAATTCCACCAGATCTGGCATCAGTTCGAACACCAAATGGAACATGAAAGCAAAACCTTTGACGACATGGAAAAGTCAGAGGATGAGTATAAGGAAGAGTATAAGACCATCGCCGAACGGCGTGTGCGTCTTGGCCTTGCCCTGGCAGAGATTGGCCGTAAAGCCAATATCGAAGTCACTCAGGAAGAGTTGACACAGGCCATCTTCCAACAGGCCCGTAATTTCCCGGGTCAAGAACAGCAGGTTTTTGAATTCTACAGCAAAGACCCGCAGGCAGCTGCCCAGCTGCGTGCGCCGTTGATTGAAGAAAAAGTTGTCGATTACGTGCTTGAGCTAGCCACAGTGACGGAAAAAACCGTGACAGAGGAAGAGCTGAAGGCACCTCTTGATGATGATGAAGTGATCTAATTGCGATCATTTTCACTAAAATCGGGTTTCGGCACCTCTTAACCGCATTGTCGAGCCGCCTGATTTTCAAGTGATCAAAAATAATGCGACCCCGTCGTCCTAAAAGTGTCATGGGCACTTGCAAGATGGCGGGGTCTTATTATGTTTAGCAGTATAGATTTCGATTTGATCCGCTGGCCCGTTCGGGCGCGGACTTTCTCAGGAGCATGACTATGCAAGACCCGATACAGATGATGAGCGGCCTTGTCCCGATGGTGGTCGAACAGACCAGCCGGGGCGAGCGTGCCTATGATATTTATTCGCTGCTGCTCAAACAGCGGATCGTGTTTGTCAGCGGTCAGGTCGAAGACATGATGGCCGGCCTGTTGCAGGCGCAGTTGCTGTTCTTGGAAGCTGAAAACCCCAAGAAAGAGATCTATATGTACATCAACTCACCCGGTGGGGTGGTGACATCCGGTCTGGCGATCTATGACACGATGCAATACATCCGCAGCCCTGTTGCCACTGTATGTTCCGGGCAGGCGTGTTCAATGGGGTCGCTTTTGCTGGCCGCCGGTGAGGAGGGGATGCGTTTCTCAACCCCCAACGCCCGTATCATGGTGCATCAGCCGTCCGGCGGCGCGCAGGGCCAGGCAACAGATATTCACATTCAGGCGCAGGAAATCCTGAAAGTGCGTGAGAAGTTGAACGGCATTTATGCCAAACACACAGGTCAGACGATGGATGTCATCGCCGAAACGCTGGAGCGTGACCGCTTCATGAGCCCGGAAGAGGCGAAAGAGTTCGGTTTGATTGACGAAATCTATGAAAAGCGCCCCGAATCAGCCTCCGAAGGCTGAAAACCGCGCTAAACCCGCTGAATTTGTCCTGATTGGCCGGAATAAAAGGTCGATTGGGACAGATTAAGGGTCAAATTGGCCTTATATTGCCTATTTGTTGTGGATAATCGGGCGATACGCGCTTGATCGGGTCAGTCTGTTCATGCTCGTATGAACAGGTAAAGACATTTTGGGCCGCCCCATGCCCGCTGATACGTTGATATCGGCAAATGTGGCCGAAAGGATTTGAGTGATGACAGACAAGACTTCAGGTAGCGACTCTAAAAATACGCTTTACTGCTCCTTCTGCGGTAAAAGCCAACATGAAGTGCGCAAGCTGATTGCCGGGCCTACGGTCTTTATCTGTGACGAATGCGTTGAGTTGTGCATGGATATCATCCGCGAGGAGCACAAGTCCGCCGTTGTCAAATCAAGCGCAGGCGTGCCCGCCCCGGCGGAAATCTGTCAGGTGCTGGACGATTACGTCATCGGTCAGTCAGTGGCCAAGCGCGTGCTGTCAGTTGCTGTGCATAATCACTATAAGCGTTTGAACCACGACCCGAAATCATCGGAAGTGGAATTGGCCAAGTCCAATATCCTGCTGGTCGGTCCGACCGGTTGCGGTAAGACGCTGCTCGCGCAGACATTGGCGCGTATTCTGGACGTGCCCTTCACCATGGCGGACGCCACCACATTGACCGAAGCGGGTTATGTGGGTGAAGACGTTGAAAACATCATTTTGAAGCTGCTGCAATCTGCTGACTATAATGTCGAACGCGCCCAGCGCGGCATCGTCTATATCGACGAAGTGGATAAGATCAGCCGCAAGTCTGACAACCCGTCCATCACCCGTGACGTATCGGGCGAGGGGGTGCAGCAGGCCCTGTTGAAAATTATGGAAGGCACGGTTGCCTCTGTACCGCCGCAAGGGGGGCGCAAGCACCCGCAGCAGGAATTCCTGCAGGTTGATACGACCAACATCCTGTTCATCGTTGGCGGTGCCTTTGCTGGGCTCGACAAGGTGATTTCAGGTCGTGGCGACAGTACCTCGATCGGTTTCGGCGCTGATGTGAAGTCACCTGATGATCGCCGTGTTGGTGAGTTGTTGATGGAGCTTGAGCCTGATGATTTGGTCAAGTTCGGGTTGATCCCTGAATTTGTTGGCCGTCTGCCGGTGATCGCCACATTGACCGACCTTGATGAAGAGGCGCTTAAAGAAATTCTGACCCGTCCGAAGAATGCGCTGACCAAGCAGTATCAGCAATTGTTCGGGATGGAAGATGTGCAACTGACCTTCGCAGAAGATGCGCTGGGTGCCATCGCCCGCAAGGCCATCGCCCGTAAGACCGGTGCCCGTGGCCTGCGTTCCATCATGGAAGGTATCCTGCTGGACACCATGTATGACCTGCCGTCATTGGAAGGCGTCGAAGAAGTGGTGGTCAATGCGGAAACCGTCGAAACCGGGTCGCAGCCGCTTTATATCTATGCGGAAAAGTCTGAAGATATTGGGTCAACCGCCTGATCTGAAAAGGTATTTCGGAATCGACTGATTCCGTCGCAGCGGCTTGATTTGGGGCGGTTCGCCCCCCATCTATACTAGACAGACCTTTGATCGGGCTATTGATCGTGTTTGCCTTTAGGGCCGTACTTATCGATGCGGCATAGCCTGAAACCTTGACGTCAATGCAATCCGTACCGGGCTGCCCATTGCGGACGGTGCTGATTGGCTAAGTGAGTAGACGAAGATTATGAGCAACGAAAACGAAACGGTCGAAACAGAAGAATTGCCTGAAAACGGCATCTATCCCGTATTGCCTTTGCGTGACATTGTGGTGTTCCCCCACATGATCGTGCCTTTGTTCGTGGGCCGTGAAAAATCGGTCAAGGCGCTTGAAGACGTCATGAAGTCGGATAAGAAAATCCTGCTCGCCACCCAAAAGGATGCGGCGGCTGATGATCCGTCCCCTGAGGATATTTACGAGGTTGGTACGCTTGCCTCTGTCCTGCAATTGCTGAAGCTGCCTGACGGCACCGTGAAGGTGTTGATCGAAGGGGTGGCCCGCGTTCGTATTCGTGAGTTCACAGACCGCACTGCCTTTTACGAGGCTGAGGCCGACATTATTGCCGAGGCTGATACCGCCGGTGATGAGGTTGAGGCGTTGAGCCGGACCGTCGTTTCGCATTTCGAATCCTATGTGAAGCTGAACAAGAAAACCCCGCCTGAGGTGCTGGTGTCCATCAACCAGATTGATGACCCGGCCAAGCTGGCAGATACGGTTGCCTCGCACCTTGCGATCAAATTGGCTGAAAAGCAGGAATTGCTTGAAATTGAATCTGTCTATCAGCGGCTGGAACGTGTCTACGCCATGATGGAAGGCGAAATCAGCGTGCTGCAGGTTGAGAAATCAATCAAAAGCCGGGTCAAGAACCAGATGGAAAAGACCCAGCGCGAATATTATTTGAACGAACAGCTCAAGGCGATTCAGAAAGAGCTGGGCCATGGCGAAGAAGGCGACGACCTTTCCGAATATGAAACCATGCTGGCTGACACCAAGCTGTCAAAAGAAGCCCGTGAAAAGGGTGAGTCTGAGCTGCGTAAGCTGAAACAGATGAGCCCGATGTCAGCGGAAAGCTCGGTCGTGCGGAACTATCTGGATTGGCTGCTTGGTATTCCGTGGGGCAAGAAAAGCCGCACCAAAAAGGATATTAAGGAAGCAGCCAAAACGCTTGATCATGACCATTATGGGCTTGAAAAAGTCAAAGAACGTATTCTGGAATATCTTGCGGTGCAGTCCCGCGCCAAAAAGCTGAAAGGCCCGATCCTGTGCCTTGTTGGCCCGCCCGGTGTTGGTAAGACGTCGCTTGGCCGGTCTATCGCTGATGCAACAGGGCGCGAGTTTGTGCGCATGTCCCTTGGCGGTGTGCGGGACGAGGCTGAGATCCGTGGCCACCGCCGGACCTATATCGGCTCCATGCCCGGTAAGATCATCCAGTCCATGAAAAAGGCAAAGCACGTCAATCCGCTGTTCTTGTTGGACGAGATTGACAAGCTGGGTCAGGACTTCCGTGGCGACCCGTCATCGGCCCTGCTTGAGGTGTTGGACCCCGAACAGAACGCCAGCTTTGGTGACCATTATCTTGAGGTGGATTACGACCTGTCGGACGTGATGTTCATCACCACGGCAAACTCCCTCAACATGCCGCAACCCTTGCTGGACCGGATGGAGATCATTCGTCTGCCCGGTTACACCGAAGACGAAAAGGTTGAAATTGCCAAACGTCATCTGGTTGAAAAACAGGTCAAGGATCACGGTCTGAAAAAGACTGAATTCTCAGTCTCTGACGAGGCATTGCGTGACCTTGTGCGCCGCTATACGCGAGAGGCAGGGGTGCGTAATCTGGAACGCGAGATTGCCAATCTTGTGCGTAAGGCGACCCGCCAGTTGGTCGAAGACCCGCAGAAGAAAAAAGTTGCCGTCACCATGCGCAATCTTGAAAAGTTTGCCGGGGTGCCGCGCTTCCGCTTTGGCATGGCAGAGGAAGAAGATTTGATCGGTGTTGTCACCGGCTTGGCCTGGACTGAGGTCGGCGGGGAATTGCTGCAGATCGAATCCGTCATGCTGCCCGGCAAGGGTAAGATGACCACCACCGGTAAGCTGGGCGATGTGATGCAGGAATCCATTCAGGCCGCCGCATCCTATGTGCGGTCAAAATCCCTCAGCATCGGTGTGACGCCGCCCACCTTTGAAAAACGTGACATCCATGTTCACGTGCCCGAAGGGGCAACGCCAAAGGATGGTCCGTCTGCGGGTATCGGCATGGTCACGTCTATTGTGTCGGTGCTGACAGGCATTCCTGTGCGCAAGGAAGTCGCCATGACGGGTGAAGTCACCTTGCGTGGTCGGGTGCTGCCCATCGGTGGCTTGAAAGAAAAGCTGTTGGCAGCTCTGCGTGGTGGTTTGCAAACCGTCTTGATCCCCAAGGACAATGAAAAGGACTTGGCCGACATTCCTGACAATGTGAAAAACGGCCTGACCATCATTCCCGTGGCGGATGTTGACGAAGTGCTGAAACATGCACTTGTCCGCGCGCCGGAACCTGTTGAGTGGGAAGAACCGGTGGAGCCGATCTTGACCGACAAGGCCAAGGGCGCAGCAACTGCGATAACACACTAAAAATTACCAAGGGGCCGGATCATGAAATTATTGTCCGGCCCTTTAAGTATGTTTGGCGCCAAGGCGGAAATCGCCGTGGCTGAAAAAGGGGTGGCGTGCGAGGTTACGCATGTGCCCTTTACCCTTAAAACCCTGTATGAGCCGAAGCACCCCGATGTTGTGCGCATCAACCCCAAGGGACAGGTGCCCGTTCTGCTGGATGATGGGGTCGAGGTTTTTGATTCCACCCAGATATTTGAATATCTGGAAACCGTCTGCCCTGACCCCGCCCTGTGGCCCGCAGCACCCGCACCAAGGGCTGAGGCCCGTTTGATGGAATTGCGGTCAGACGAAATCTTTTTCCCCCATGTGATCAGCCTGATGGGGCTGGTAGGTGACCCCAAGGGGGCGGCGGCATTGGCGGAAAAGGCGGGCATCATCGCCTATTATGATGAGGTTGAGGGGCAGCTTGCCACCCGCAGCTATATGGCGGGGGACACCTATAGCTATGCCGATATCGCCTTTATCATGGCGCATTATTTTGCCGTGTTCTTGGGGGCCGATTTGGGGCCTGATCATGCCCGCCTGTCTAGCTGGCGTCAGCGCATTACGGCCCGCCCGGCAGTGAACAAGGTACTGACCCCGATGGGCGCTTTTCTGCGCAGCAATGGCCTGACCCCGCCTGATTTCACGGTTTAGTCAGTTGCGTTGACATTGCAAAAGCCAGCGGCAAGCCCGACGGAAAGAAACCGTCTATCCATCATTTTTACCAAGAAAATGCAAAAAATGCAGCAATTTTTGTTGATGCAGCCTGATGAAAAGCGGGCGCGGTAACGTGACGGCACCGGGTACAAAATGGCCTTTGGCTGGCCATTGGCCGGAGCCGACAGCGGGCAGCAAAGCGGGCGGCTGACAAAAACGACTCACTCCCGCCCGCGTGAGTCGCGCGTAACGAGCAGGGGCGGCGAACCTCGTCAAGCCAAAAAACCGCAAAAAAGCGCCGTTTTTGCTTTGACGATCATCAAATCGGGGCAGTACAGTTTTGCTGCGCATAGCGATTCTTTTAACACGCAGTGGCCTGACCTTCATTTGGGGCCGCGCTGAACAAAGCCTAGGGCTTAGGGGAACTATATTATGAATAAGCAAGACCTGATTGCTGCTGTTGCCGATGCATCAAGCCTGAGCAAGAACGACGCCACAGCGGCTGTCGATGCAACGCTCGACGTCATCACAGAAACACTGGCCGGTGGCGGCGAAGTTCGCCTTGTCGGTTTCGGCACATTCTCAACATCACAGCGTGCCGCCAGCACGGGCCGTAACCCGCGCACCGGTGAAGCGATCCAGATTCCGGCCTCAACCCAGGCCAAGTTCAAGGCCGGTAAGGCCATGAAGGACGCAGTAAACAAGTAATACTGCGCCGAATCGGCATTCTGAAAGCCACCTGCGTTCCAATCGGGCGCGGGTGGTTTTTCTTTTGTGGGGCAGTGCCTGTGCTGCGATATCGCAAAACGGCGTGGTCACAGGATATATTTGCGCTGAAGCAGGGCAAAAACGCCGCGGGGGGCAAGCGGGGGCTTGCCAGAACGGTCAAACAGTCTTATGCAGAGCCACCCTTTAAGGAAGGGGGGCGGTTAGCTCAGTTGGGAGAGCATCTCGTTTACACCGAGAGGGTCGGCAGTTCGAGCCTGTCACCGCCCACCATTTCCTTCAAAGTTCCCCCAAATTCCCCCACACTTCGTTAAAACTCGCGAATCACGTGCCCGTTGCGTGATGGCTGTTTTATGGCATAGTCAGGTCGTCTGACGAGATGAGGGATAGGATTGATGCGGGTGTTACTGTTTTTGGTGCTTTGTTTGATTGCGGCCCCCTTTGCGGTTTTGACGTTTGAGCTGCTGGATATTTTCGTCCGGCCAGACCGGCTGGCACCGCTGATCGGCCTCGCCCCCCGTTTTGACGAGGCAGCCCGGCTTGCCGTCACGGGGCTTGTGCCAACAGTGCTGATGCTGACTTTGTGGACAATTCTGACCCGTTCGCGAGGGCGCCCAGCGGCCCAACCGCCATTGCATGATGCTGGGCGTGAGGCACGCTTGATCAGGGCGGAACGGGATTATTGGCGTGAAACGGTGACCCGTTTGCTCGAATCACAACAGGTTACAGAAGCAGACCGTGATTTATTGTTTGAAACGATTCGAAAAACGCTTGATGAACGCGCTGTAGAGCCTGCGCAAACCGCCGCAGCCAAGGCGCTGGTGGCAGAGCGTTAGAAACGTTTTTGGGGCTATATGGGGCGTTATCGGCGGCTAGGGGCGATGGAAGATGCGGCAAGTGCGCACAATCGCGGAAGAACTTCAAAAAACTATCATTCTGTTGCTTGACAGTTCGCCCCCCGCGCCGTACATGAAGCGCCCATCGCGGACGTCGCGGTGCCCCGCGGCAGACACATATTTCTGCCAGCGAATAAAGCGCGGGGGGTGTAGCTCAGTTGGTTAGAGCGCTGGCCTGTCACGCCAGAGGTCGCGGGTTCGAGTCCCGTCACTCCCGCCACTTTTCTTTGAAATCGTCGGTTGATTTGACACGCATGAAATCTTGCGTCTGATCCTGTTTGCGCGTCTTTGAACACCAACACGCGCAATGCGATTCCCACCCAATTTGGGACCAATGCCTGTGCCAGCATTGCAGTGGGGCGGTGAAATTTTGCTAAGTATCGCAAACTGCGGCAATTATGGCGGCATTGTGACTCTTGAAAGCGGTTGCAGTGGCCCCCCCATCAACGCTATGACAGGCCCGGATGTTAAAGGGTCATGTGGGCTGAGGGGCAGACGTTGCCACACGCCGTCCGGCGTAATTCAGACAGCCCGTATTATGAAAGGTCGCTGATATGCTGACGCCGGAAATGGACGCGCTGCTATCTGAGTATTTTCCCGTCCTGTTGTTCCTGGTTATTGCCACCGTTTTGGGCCTTGTGCTGATGGTGGTTCCCCTGGTCCTGACAGAGGCGAAACCCGACCCTGAAAAGAATTCAGCCTATGAATGTGGCTTTGGTGCCTTTGACGATGCGCGTACACGCTTTGACGTGCGGTTTTATCTGGTCGCCATCTTGTTCATCATCTTTGACCTTGAGGTCGCCTTCTTGTTCCCTTGGGCCGTTGCGCTGGGTGATATTGGCATCTTCGGGTTCTGGTCGATGATGGTGTTCTTGGGCATTCTGACAATTGGCTTCATTTACGAATGGAAGAAAGGGGCACTCGAATGGGAGTAGAGGCACCGAAAACGGTTCACGTCGGCGCGCCGCTGGAACTTGGCCCCGATGGTAACCCGGTTGGGTGGGGCGAAGGCCCTGCCAATCAGGATCCGTATTTCCAAACAATTTCGGATGAGCTGGCGGATAAGGGCTTCTTGCTCGCCACCGCCGATGATCTGATCACATGGGCCCGCACAGGGTCGCTTTGGTGGATGACGTTCGGTCTGGCTTGCTGCGCTGTTGAGATGATGCAAACCAACATGCCCCGTTACGATGCTGAACGATTCGGTATCGCGCCGATGGCCAGCCCGCGCCAATCAGATGTGATGATTGTTGCCGGGACGTTGACCAATAAAATGGCACCGGCACTGCGCAAGGTTTATGACCAGATGCCGAACCCGCGTTACGTGATCTCAATGGGGTCATGCGCGAATGGCGGCGGCTATTACCATTATTCTTATTCAGTCGTTCGTGGCTGTGACCGTATTGTGCCTGTGGACATTTATGTGCCCGGCTGCCCCCCCACGGCAGAGGCATTGTTGTACGGCATCATGCAACTGCAACGCAAAATTCGTCGGGAAGGCACCTTGGCCCGCTAAGGCGGCGACCGGGGTGAAGCTAAGATGAGCGTGGATTATATGGACGTGACAGAGCTACAGCAGCTTGGTGACCATATCGCGGCAAGCCGGCCTGACAATGTAACAGGGTGTGCTGTTGCCTTTGGTGAACTGAATGTAACCGCCCGGCGTGAGCATATTGTCGATCTTTTGACATTCCTGCGTGATGACGGGCAATGCCTGTTCAAAGTGCTGATTGATATTTGCGGCGTTGATTATCCCGAACGGGATGAACGGTTCGATGTTGTTTATCACTTGCTGTCGATGCGGAACAATTTGCGTGTTCGTGTGACGGTGACAACAGACGAAGACACCGCAGTGCCATCAGCGGGCGAGGTGTTCGCCGCTGCCCATTGGTATGAGCGTGAAGCCTTTGACATGTATGGCATCTATTTCTCCGACCATCCTGATCTGCGCCGCATCCTGACCGACTATGGGTTCCGTGGGCATCCGCTGCGCAAGGACTTCCCCGTAACCGGCCATGTTGAACTACGTTATGATGATGAGTTGAAGCGCGTTGTGTATGAGCCGGTTGAACTGGCACAGGAAATGCGCAGCTTCGACTTTCTGTCGCCGTGGGAAGGTGCAAAATATATTCTGCCCGGCGATGAAAAAGCCGATGGCGCATCCACCGAAGGGGAGGGCTGATCATGTCACAACAAGATGTCGATCTTCGCAGCTTCTCAATGAACTTTGGGCCCCAGCATCCGGCGGCCCATGGTGTGTTGCGCTTGGTGATGGAATTGGATGGTGAGGTTGTTGAGCGTATCGACCCTCATATCGGTCTGCTTCATCGCGGCACTGAAAAATTGATTGAGCAGAAGACCTATCTGCAGGCTGTGCCTTATTTCGATCGCCTTGATTATGTGGCGCCGATGAATCAGGAACACGCCTTTGCATTGGCTGTTGAACGGTTGCTGGGCATTGATGTGCCCAAGCGCGGGCAATATATCCGTGTGCTGTATTCTGAAATTGGCCGCATTTTGAACCATTTGATGAATGTCACCACACAGGCAATGGATGTCGGTGCGCTGACCCCGCCTGTCTGGGGTTTTGAGCCACGCGAAGATCTGATGATTTTCTATGAACGTGCATGCGGCTCCCGTATGCATGCGGCCTATTTTCGGCCCGGCGGCGTTCATCAGGACCTGCCGCAGGATTTGCTGGACGACATTTTGGCATGGTGTGACACCTTCCCGGCATTTTTGGATGACCTTGAAGGGCTGTTGACCGAAAACCGTATTTTTAAGCAGCGTAATGTTGATATCGGCGTTGTAACCGCCGAAGACGCAATGGCGCGCGGCTTTTCAGGTGTGATGGTGCGTGGGTCCGGGATTCCGTGGGACTTGCGCCGCAGTCAGCCTTATGAAGTTTACAACGAACTCGACTTCAAAATCCCGCTTGGCAAAAACGGCGATTGTTATGACCGTTATGTCTGCCGCATGGATGAAATGCGCGAGTCGGTGAAGATCATGCAGCAGTGCATCAACAACATGCCTGCCGGTCCTGTGTCATCCACCGACCGCAAGGTCGTGCCGCCCAAACGTGGCGAGATGAAGCAAAGCATGGAAGCGTTGATCCATCACTTCAAGCTATACACCGAAGGGTACAAGGTGCCCGCCGGTGAGGTATATGCCGCCGTTGAAGCGCCCAAGGGTGAGTTCGGCGTTTATGTTGTGTCAGATGGCACGAACAAACCCTACCGTGCCAAGTTGCGCGCGCCGGGGTTCGCCCATTTGCAGGCCATTGATTATATGAGCGCGGGCCACATGCTGGCTGACGTTCCTGCGATCCTTGGTTCCCTCGATATTGTGTTTGGTGAGGTCGACCGATGAGTGTCCGCCGTTTGGTTCCGGGCCTAGGCCCCGATAGTTTTGAGTTCACTCCTGAAAATCAGGAATGGGCACAAAAGCAGATTGCGAAATATCCCGCAGGTCGCCAGCAAAGCGCGGTGATCCCCCTGTTGGATCAGGCCCAGCGCCAGATGGACGGTTGGTTGCCCGAAGCTGCTGTGCGTTACGTCGCCGATTATCTCGACATGCCTTACATTCGCGTTTATGAGGTTGCGACCTTCTACACGATGTTTAACCTGAAACCGGTGGGCAAGGTGCATGTACAGGTTTGTGGCACAACCCCGTGCTGGTTGCGTGGCGCAGAGGACCTGAAAGAAGTTTGCCGTCGCAAGATGGGCGTTGATAAGGATCAGGGCCCGTCAGAGGACGGCACCTATTCATGGACTGAGATGGAATGTCTTGGTGCCTGCGTGAACGCGCCCATGATTCAGGTTGATGATGAAACCTATGAAGATTTGACCGTCGAACGCTTTGAAGCGTTGCTGGATGAATTGGCCAAGGACAAGAGCGCGCCCAAAACCGGTCCGCAGATTGACCGCCAGTTTTCAGCACCCGCAGGCGGTCCCACCGTTTTGAAGAAGGGAGATGCGTAATGCTACGTGATGAAGATCGCATCTTTACCAACCTTTATGGTTTTGAAAGCCCCGGGCTTGATGCGGCGCGCACGCGCGGTGATTGGACCGGTACCGGTGATTTGATCGGCAAGGGCCGTGACTGGATCATTGATGAAATGAAGGCTTCTGGCCTGCGTGGCCGTGGCGGTGCGGGTTTCCCCACCGGCCTGAAATGGTCATTCATGCCCAAGGAAGTGTCCGACCGGCCGCATTATTTGGTTGTGAACGCCGATGAGTCAGAGCCGGGCACCTGTAAGGACCGCGATATCATGCGCCACGATCCGCACAAGCTGATCGAGTGGTGTTTGGTTGCCGGGTTCGCGATGCAGGCCCATGCTGCCTATATCTATGTGCGTGGTGAGTTCATCAAGGAACGCTATGCGCTGCAGGCCGCGATTGATGAGGCGTATGAGGCAGGCTTGCTTGGCCCGGACGCCTGCGGGTCAGGCTGGGCGATGGACGTCTATGTCCATCACGGTGCCGGGGCCTATATTTGCGGCGAAGAAACCGCGCTACTTGAATCGCTTGAGGGCAAAAAGGGCCAGCCGCGTTTGAAGCCGCCGTTCCCCGCCAATGCGGGTCTTTATGGCTGCCCCACCACGGTGAACAATGTTGAATCAATTGCTGTTGCGCCGACCATTTTGCGTCGTGGCGCAACGTGGTTTGCCGATCTGGGCAAGGCCAATAATACCGGCACCAAAATCTTCTGTATTTCAGGGCATGTGAACAACCCGTGTAATGTTGAAGAGGAAATGGGCATTCCGCTGAAAGAGCTGATTGAAAATCATGCCGGCGGTGTGCGTGGTGGTTGGGACAATCTGCTGGCAATTATTCCCGGCGGGTCATCTGTGCCGATGTTGCCGAAAGATATTTGCGACACCATCACAATGGATTTCGATGCGTTGAAAGATGCGCAGTCAGGTCTTGGCACCGCTGCAGTGATCGTGATGGACAAGTCTACTGATCTGGTCGCGGCGATTGCCCGACTGGCATATTTTTACAAGCATGAAAGTTGCGGGCAATGTACCCCGTGCCGTGAAGGTACTGGCTGGATGTGGCGCGTGATGGAACGTCTTGCCGTGGGCGAGGCGGAAGTCGAAGAAATCGATATGTTGCTTGATGTGACGAAACAGGTCGAAGGGCACACGATTTGCGCCCTTGGGGACGCGGCGGCATGGCCCATTCAGGGTTTGATCCGTCACTTCCGTCCTGAAATTGAAGCGCGGATTGAACGCCGCAAAGCCGGTCAGCCTGTGCTGACCGCAGCCGAATAGGGTAGGGGCTGACTATGGTGAAGGTCACCATTGACGGAACAGAGATTGAGGTCGAAGCCGGTTCGACCATCTTGCAGGCGTGTGAGCAGGCGGGACGTGAAGTGCCGCGTTTCTGTTATCACGAACGCTTGTCGATTGCTGGCAATTGCCGCATGTGCCTGGTTGAGGTTGAGAAATCACCCAAGCCTGTTGCCTCATGCGCGATGCCGGTGAATGACGGCATGGTGGTTCATACCGACAGCCCGCAGGTCAAGAAAGACCGCGAAGGCGTGATGGAATTTTTGTTGATCAATCATCCGCTGGATTGCCCGATTTGTGATCAGGGCGGTGAATGTGACTTGCAGGACCAGTCAATGGGGTATGGCATGGGCCAGAACCGCTATGACGAAAACAAGCGCGCCGTTGATGAAAAGAATATGGGGCCGCTGGTTAAGACAGTGATGACCCGTTGCATCCATTGCACACGCTGTGTTCGTTTCGCCAGCGAAGTTGCAGGCGTTGACGAAATCGGTGCCATCGGTCGTGGCGAAGACATGGAAATCACCACCTATTTGGAAGCGGCATTGACGTCGGAATTGTCCGCCAATGTGATCGACCTGTGCCCGGTTGGTGCCTTGACCTCTCGTCCCTTTGCGTTCACTGCGCGCCCGTGGGAATTGAAGAAAACAGAAACCATCGACGTTATGGACGCGATGGGCAGCAATATTCGTGTTGATGCCCGTGGCCGCGAAGTCATGCGCGTCATGCCGCGTTTGAACGAAGATGTGAACGAAGAATGGATTTCAGACAAAACGCGCTTTGCCTGCGATGGCTTGAAATATCAACGTCTTGATCGTCCCTATTTGAAGCAGGACGGCAAGCTTGTCGCGGCTGAATGGGATGACGCGCTTGATATTGTTGCGGCGAAAGTCAAAGCGACAGAGCCGTCGAAGATCGCCGCTATTGTTGGTGATATGGCAAGTGCCGAAACCATGAAGGCGTTGAAGGATTTGATGGCATCACTTGGCAGTGCCAATGTGGATTGCCGTCAGGACGGCGGCTATGCCGAGGCGGGCAACCGTGCTTCCTATCTGATGAACAGCACGATTGCCGGTGTTGAAGATGCCGACGCGATTTTGATCATTGGGTCAAATCTGCGTGCCGAAGCACCCTTGTTGAACGCACGCATTCGCAAGCGTTGGCTTGACGGTGGGTTGAAGGTCGGGAATGTGGGTACGCCTGCGGATCTGACCTATACGGTCCAACAGCTTGGTGCCGGTCCTGAAACCTTGGCTGATCTTGCTGCAGGCAATGGCGCGTTCTTTAATATATTGCAGAATGCCGAACGGCCTTTGATTTTGGTTGGCTCCGGCGCTGTGGCGCGGGCTGATGGCGGCGATGTGCTGGGTACCGCCCGTGCATTGGCTGACAAGGTTGGCGCGGTCAGTGGTGACTGGACAGGCTTTGGCGTTGTACAGACCGCTGCTTCACGCGTTGGTGGCCTTGACCTTGGATTGGTGCCCGGTGACGGTGGCCGTGACACGGCTGGCATTATCGCTGGCGCACAGTCAGGTGAGGTTGAGCTTGTCTTCCTGCTTGGCGCTGACGAAATTGATACTGATCAGTTGGGCAATGCCACGGTCGTTTATATCGGTACGCATGGTGACAATGGTGCCCATCGCGCCGATGTAATCCTGCCCGGTGCGGCCTATACCGAACAGGACGGCACATACGTGAATATGGAAGGCCGCGTTCAGCGTGCCCGCCGCGCGGTGTTTGCACCGGGGCAGGCGAAAGAAGATTGGGCCATCTTGCGCGCCCTGTCCGGTTTGCTTGATGCGCCGCTGCCCTATAATTCTCGCGATCAATTGGTTGCCGCGATGGTCGAAGACGTTCCCCATCTGGGTGCGCTTGATCAGCTTGCTGCAGCGACTTGGGGCAGTTTTGGCACGACCGGCGATTTGGCCGGTGCTGCGCCCTTTGCCGATCCGATTGCAGATTTCTATCTCACCAATCCTATTGCCCGTGCGTCCAAGACGATGGCTGCTTGTTCCAAGCAACGCCTTGAATTGACTGCACAGGGGGAGGGCCGCCGCAATGCTTGAGCTTTGGAATGATCTTCTGTGGCCGCTTTTGTGGCAAGTGATCCTGATTTTGGCGCTGACCGTCGGTGTGCTGCTTTATGTGGCCTATGCCGTTTATGCTGACCGCAAAATCTGGGCCGCTGTGCAATTGCGCCGTGGTCCCAACGTTGTGGGGCCGTTTGGGCTATTCCAGCTGTTTGCTGACTTTGGCAAGAACCTGATCAAGGAAGTGATTGTTCCTGCCGGCGTCAATAAGGGCATCTTCTTTATCGCGCCGATGCTGACCTTCGTGTTGGCGGTAGTGGGCTGGGCAGTGATCCCGGTTGCTGACGGCATGGTGGTTGCCGATTTGAATGTGGGCATTCTGTATATCTTTGCCATTTCATCGATGGGCGTTTACGGCATCATCATGGCGGGCTGGGCCTCAAACTCCAAATACCCGTTCTTGGGCGGTATGCGTGCTGCGGCGCAGATGGTGTCCTATGAAGTTTCCATCGGTTTGGTGATCGTCACCGTGCTGATGTGCGTTGGGTCCTTGAACCTGACAGAGATTGTCTATGCGCAAGCGGAAGGTGTGTGGTTCTTTATCCCGCTGTTCCCGATGTTTGTGGTTTATTTCATCTCGCTGCTGGCAGAAACCAACCGCCCGCCATTTGACCTGCCTGAATCAGAATCTGAACTTGTTGCCGGGTATCAGGTGGAATACAGCTCCACCCCGTATCTGCTGTTCATGATCGGCGAGTATATCAATATTGTGCTGCTGTGTTCACTTTGCACGGTGCTGTTTTTTGGTGGCTGGTTGCCGCCATTGGATATCGCACCGCTGAACTGGATCCCCGGTTTGGTGTGGTTCGTGCTGAAGACCAGCTTCTTCTTCTTCCTGGTTTCGATGGTCAAGGCAATGGTGCCGCGGTACCGCTATGATCAGTTGATGCGCCTTGGCTGGAAAGTTTTCCTGCCCCTCTCACTTTTGTGGGTGGCGATTACCGGTGGTGTGCTTATTGCCTTTGATTTGTTGCCTGACCCCGTTGCGGTCAGTGCGGCAACAGGCGCTGGGCTTTAAGGGCGAAAGGGACGAATTAGATGGCATTTCTTGACCGTACAGCACGCGCCTTTTTGTTGACCGAGTTTGTCTCGGCCTTCTTCTTGGCCATGCGTTATTTCTTTAGGCCCAAAGTGACGGTGAATTATCCGTTTGAAAAAGGCCCGCTGTCACCGCGCTTCCGTGGTGAACATGCTTTGCGCCGCTATGATAATGGCGAAGAACGCTGCATCGCCTGTAAATTGTGCGAGGCTATTTGCCCGGCACAGGCCATTACGATTGAGGCCGAACCGCGCGAAGATGGCTCGCGCCGGACAACGCGTTACGATATCGACATGACGAAATGTATCTATTGCGGCTTCTGTCAGGAAGCATGCCCGGTGGATGCCATTGTCGAAGGTCCGAATTTTGAATTTGCTACCGAAACCCGTGAAGAGCTGATGTATGACAAGGATCGTCTGTTGGCCAATGGGGATCGTTGGGAACGGGAAATCGCAGTCAATTTGGCGCTTGATGCGCCGTATCGCTGATATGCGTAAGGAAGTGAAGTAGAGATGATGGTTGCAACAACAGCATTTTATGTGTTTGCGGCGATTACGATCGCAGCGGCCTTTATGGTCATTGCGGCGCGCAATCCCGTTCATTCGGTGCTTTACCTCATTCTGGCATTCTTTAATGCAGCAGCACTGTTCGTTCTGATCGGGGCAGAGTTCCTGGCGATGATATTGGTCATTGTCTATGTGGGCGCTGTCGCCGTGTTGTTCATGTTTGTCGTGATGATGCTGGACATCAATTTCACGGAACTGCGCGAAGGTGTTTTGCAGTACCTTCCCATCGGCGCGCTGGTTGGCGTGATACTGGTGGTTGAGGTGTTGCTGGTCGTGGGCGGTATCGCCGTTGGGCCCTTGTCGCCTGACGTTGCCGCAGCGCCGGCACCGATGTCGTCAGACGTTGAAAACACGCGCGCGTTGGGGCAACTGCTTTACACGCAATATATTTACTTTTTCCAGATCGCCGGGCTGATCCTGCTGGTGGCCATGATTGGCGCCATCGTTCTGACCTTGCGCCAACGTGAAGGCGTAAGGAAGCAGAGCATCGCAGCGCAGAATGCCCGGACCCGCGAAGACGCGGTCGAGCTGGTGGATATCAAACCCGGATCAGGCATTTAGCATGGTTCATCTGAATTTTTTGGCGGAAAGGCAATAGGACATGCCTGTTGGTCTTGAACATTATCTGACGGTGGCAGCTATCCTGTTTACCCTTGGGGTATTTGGGATTTTCCTCAATCGAAAGAATGTCATCATCATTCTTATGTCGATTGAACTGATGTTGCTGTCAGTCAATATCAATCTGGTCGCTTTTTCCGTCTTCTTGCAGGACATGGTGGGGCAGATTTTTGCCATGCTTGTGCTGACAGTTGCTGCCGGTGAAGCAGCCATTGGACTTGCCATCTTGGTGGTCTATTTCCGTAACCGCGGCTCAATCGAAGTCGAAGATATCAACATGATGAAGGGCTAGGGGCGGAACCATGATCTCAGCCATCGTCTTTATGCCGCTGATCGGCGCTATCCTTGTCGGCTTTATGGGCCGCCGGATCGGCGATACAGGCAGTATGATCCTGACCTCCAGCCTTGTTGTGCTGGCGGCTATATTCTCAGCCATCACTTTGGCCGATGTTGCGTTCGGGCATAACCCGCAACACATCGTTGTGCTGGAATGGATGCGTTCGGGTGACTTTGAACTCGATTGGGCATTCAAGGTCGATACGCTGACCGCAGTGATGTTGTTTGTTGTGACGGGTGTCTCATCGCTCGTCCACATATACTCAATCGGGTATATGAGCGACGATCCGCATCGTCCGCGGTTCTTTGCCTATCTTAGCCTGTTCACCTTTGCCATGCTGATGCTGGTCACTGCCGACAATTTCGTGCAGCTGTTCTTTGGCTGGGAAGGGGTGGGGCTTGCCTCGTACCTATTGATTGGGTTCTGGTTCAAAAAATCAACGGCCAATGCCGCTGCGATGAAGGCGTTTATCGTCAACCGCGTCGGTGACTTTGGTTTTGCACTGGGTATTTTTGCCTTGTTCATGGTCACAGGCTCTGTCGAGTTTGATGCCGTGTTCGCACAGGCGGCACAATATCAGGGGCAAAGCTTTAACTTCCTTGGCTATGACGTTGATATTCTGACAACCATCTGCTTGCTGCTGTTTGTTGGCGCGATGGGTAAATCAGCCCAGCTGTTCCTGCACACATGGTTGCCCGACGCGATGGAGGGGCCGACCCCTGTGTCGGCGCTGATCCATGCCGCTACAATGGTGACCGCAGGTGTGTTCATGGTGGCACGTTGTTCACCGTTGTTCGAACTGGCCCCTGTTGCGCTTGAGTTTGTGACCGTAATCGGTGCCACGACAGCCATTTTCGCCGCCTCTGTTGGTTTGGTGCAAAATGATATCAAGCGTGTGATCGCCTATTCAACCTGTTCACAGCTTGGCTATATGTTCTTTGCCATCGGTGTGGGTGCCTATCCGGTTGCGATTTTCCATCTGTTCACTCATGCCTTCTTCAAGGCGTTGTTGTTCCTTGGCGCTGGCTCGGTCATTCACGCCATGCATCATGAACAGGACATGCGTAAGATGGGCGGTCTGTGGAAAACCATTCCCTTCACCTATGCGATGATGTTGATAGGTACTGTTGCGCTTATGGGTTTCCCCGGTACTGCTGGCTATTTCTCAAAAGACGCGGTGCTTGAAGTTGCCTATGCAGCCCATTCCGGTGTCGGCAATTATGCCTTCTGGATGGGGATCATTGCGGCGTTCATGACCAGCTTCTATTCTTGGCGTTTGATTTTTATGACGTTCCACGGCAAGACGCGTGCGGACCAGCACACGTTTGAACATGCCCATGAAAGCCCGCTTGTCATGCTGGTGCCATTGGTTCTTCTGTCGATTGGTGCGTTGTTCGCCGGTTACGCCTTCTATGACAGCTTTGTCGGTCATCACTTCCAGGAATTCTGGGGCGATGCGATCTTTATCGCTGATCCTGAAAACGGTGTGATGCACCACTTCCATGATGTGCCTGATTGGGTGAAGCGTCTACCTATTGTTATGGGTGGGATCGGCTTTGTCACCGCTTGGCTGTTCTATATCAAGATCACGTCCATTCCCGGCGCACTCGCCAAACAGTTTGAGCCGATTTATCAATTCCTGCTCAACAAATGGTACTTTGACGAGCTTTACGATCTTATCTTCGTTCGCTTTTCCAAATGGCTGGGCGAGAAGTTGTGGATATTTGGTGATGGCAAGATCATTGACGGGCTGGGGCCTGACGGTGTGGCGGCCTCTGTCATGCAGGTCACCAAGCGTGTCGTGGCACTGCAAACCGGTTACCTTTATCATTATGCCTTTGCGATGCTGATCGGCGTTGTCGGGCTTGTTACCTACTTCCTCGTATGGGGCGTTCACTGATGTTGTCTGATTGGCCCGTTCTGTCCATTGTGACCTTCCTGCCGCTGGTTGGCGCGGCGCTTTTGGCGCTGTTGATCCGCGGCGATGACGAAACTGCAAAGCGTAATACACGTGCATTTGCGTTGTGGACGTCATTGGTCACGTTCATTGTATCGCTTGCCCTGTGGTTCGGCTTTGACCGCGACGATGCGGGTTTCCAGTTTGTTGAACAGGCTGAATGGCTGGGCAGCGGCATCAACTATCATATGGGCGTTGATGGGATTTCGATCCTGTTCGTGCTGTTGACCACCCTGATCACACCGATCTGCATTTTGGTGTCGTGGGAATCCATTAACACACGCGTCAAAGACTATATGATCGCGTTCCTGTTCATGGAAACGCTGATGATCGGCGTGTTCAGCGCGCTTGATATGGTGCTGTTCTACCTGTTCTTTGAAGCTGGCCTGATCCCGATGTTCTTGTTGATCGGTATTTGGGGTGGCCCGCGCCGCGTTTATGCGACGTTCAAGTTTTTCTTGTTCACTTTGCTTGGTTCTGTCCTGATGCTGGTGGCCATGATTGCCATGTATCTTCAGGCTGGCACGACCGACATTCCGACATTGATGAACCATGAATTTGCCGCATCGATGCAGACATGGTTATGGCTGGGGTTCTTTGCCAGCTTTGCCGTCAAGATGCCCATGTGGCCGGTTCATACCTGGTTGCCTGATGCTCATGTGGAGGCGCCGACGGCAGGCTCTGTCGTGTTGGCGGGCATCCTGTTGAAGATGGGCGGTTACGGGTTCTTGCGGTTCTCATTGCCGATGTTCCCGCTGGCAAGTGCGCAATTCGCTGATCTTGTGTTCTTTATGTCCTGTGTGGCGGTGATCTATGCGTCGCTGATTGCGTTGATGCAAAAGGATATGAAGAAGTTGATTGCCTATTCGTCTGTTGCCCATATGGGTATCGTGACGATCGGTATCTTCACATTCAATATTCAGGGCGTGCAGGGCGCGATCATGCAGATGATCAGTCATGGTTTGGTGTCTGGTGCCTTGTTTATGTGTGTCGGCGTGATTTACGATCGGATGCACACACGTGAAATTGCTGCCTATGGCGGGTTGGTTCATCGGATGCCGATTTATGCGGTTGTGTTCCTGCTGTTCTCGCTTGCCTCTGTCGGGTTGCCCGGCACCGCAGGCTTTATCGGTGAATTCCTGACGCTGGTCGGTGCCTATAAGGCATCAACCCTTGTGACGGTTGCTGCGGCAACGGGCATGGTGTTGGGCGCAGCCTATATGTTGTGGCTGTATCGCCGGGTTGTTTTCGGGCCGCTTGAAAAAGACAGCCTAAAAGACATTCTGGATATGAACCGCCGTGAAATTCTTGCCTTTGTACCGCTGATTGTCGGCACGATGTGGATGGGTATTTACCCGCTGCCGCTGTTCGAGATTACCGGCCCGGCTGTTGAACAATTGATTTCTTCCTATCAGGCGGCGATTGCTGCCCACGACATGGCCCAGCCGGTGCTTGAACATGCGCCTGCCGCTGTCCACAACGCCGTGTCCGGTCATTAGGATTTTGAGGCTTTTGAGATGATGACGACAATGCCTGATCTTTCGCCACTTTATGCCGAGCTGTTTTTGGCAGGCGCCGCGTTGGTGCTGCTGATGCTGGGTGTGTTCCGTGGGGAACAATCCGCGCGCAGCATTTCCGGCTTTGCCGTGATTGCCTTGATTGCCACTGCCGGACTTGTGCTTGCCGGGGGCGGGGAAACCGTTACAACATTCGGCGGCTCCTTCATCAGTGATCAATTCGCGGTCTATATGAAAGTTGTCAGCCTGTTGGGTGCGGCGATGATCCTTGTGATCTCTGGCCCCTATATGCAGGCCGAGAAGATGGACCGGTTTGAATATCCGGTGCTGATTTTGTTGGCGACATTGGGCATGTGCCTAATGATCTCTGCTAATGATTTGATTGCGCTTTATATGGGGTTGGAGCTTCAGTCCCTTGCCCTTTATGTCATCGCGGCGTTCAAGCGTAACTCGCAACGCTCCACCGAAGCGGGCCTGAAATATTTCGTGCTCGGCGCGTTAAGCTCAGGCATGTATTTGTATGGCGCGTCCATGCTGTATGGCTTCACAGGCTCCGTCGGGTTTGAGGGGATTGCCCAATCCGCCGCGGCCGCCGAAGTTTCAGGCGGCGTTGTGATTGGCCTGGTCTTTGTTGCCGCCGCATTGGCGTTCAAAATTTCCGCCGTACCGTTTCATATGTGGACGCCTGACGTTTATGAAGGCGCACCGACACCCGTCACTGCCTTCTTTGCTGCGGCCCCCAAGGCTGCGGGTGTGGCGCTTGTGGTGCGTGTGATGATTGATGCCTTTGGTACAATGGGTCCCCAATGGCAGCAGATCATGATTGTTGTGTCGATCCTGTCTATGGCGCTTGGTGCCTTTGCTGCCATCGGCCAAACCAATATCAAACGCTTGATGGCCTACAGTTCAATCGGTCATATGGGTTATGCCCTTGTTGGTCTTGCTGCCGGTACGGTAGAGGGGATCACAGGCGTGTTGGTTTATATGGCGATTTATGTCGTGATGAATGGCGGCGTTTGGGTTTGCATTCTGTCTATGCGCCGGGCCGAAGGCATGGTTGAAAATATTGACGACCTTGCCGGGCTGGCCAAAAACAATCCGACAATGGCCTTTGCCCTTGCTGTGCTGATGTTCTCATTGGCGGGTATTCCGCCGATGGCTGGCTTCTTCGGTAAGTTTTATGTCTTTATGGCGGCTGTTGATGCGGGCCTGATTACATTGGCCGTGATCGGGTTGGTGACGTCGGTTGTTGGCGCCTTCTATTACATTCGTATCGTCAAGGTCATCTATATGGATGAACCTGCCGCTGCCTTTGACGCCCCGGCGTCTGGCGGGATGCGCGTTGTGTTGCTTGGCTCTACCGCGTTTACCATCCTGTTCGTAGTCGCCCCCAGCTCATTGGTTGAGGTTGCGGGTAAAGCGGCAGCTTCACTCTTTTAAACATGAGTGGTATCAGCCTGCCCGCATCTGTCGGGCATCGCAGCTTTGACGAAATTGACAGCACCAATAGCGAGGCGCGCCGCATGGGTGAGGCGGCGGTCGCCGCTACTATGGCGATTGCTCCCACTTGGATTACTGCCAAACGTCAAACCGCAGGGCGCGGAAGGCAGGGCCGGGTTTGGTCAACAGGGCAGGGGCAGAATTTTGCCGGCACCTTGTTGCTTGATCCTGCCTGCCCGCCATCGCAGGCAGCTGGCCTTTCCTTTGTGACCGCAGTGGCAGTTCATGATGCGGTGGCCCAACTGATTGATGACGAGGCATTGTCCGTCCAGCTGAAATGGCCCAATGATGTTTTGATCAATGGGGCCAAGATCAGCGGTATTTTGCTGGAAAGTGCCTCAAGCGGGACCAACATCTCATCAGGCAATATCCCGTGGCTTGCCATTGGCATTGGCATTAATTTGGCTGAACATCCTGAAGGGACACCATATCCTGCCACCAGTTTTGCAGCCCTTGGTCGGTCGGTGCCATCCCCAGATGAGATGTTGGGCGCGCTTGCCCATGCATTCGACCATTGGTTAGGCGTGTGGCGGGATGCGGGGTTTGCGCCCATTCGTGACCGCTGGTTGGCGGTTGCCCGCGGGTTGCATGGCCCAATCCGGGTGCGTTTGCCTGATGGGGACTTGAATGGCACATTTCAGGGGCTTGATCAGGACGGGGCCTTAGTGCTTGTCTTGGATGATGGCTCGACCCGGCAAATCACTGCCGGGGACGTGTTTTTCTAATAACGAAATAAATAGAGGGGCCAGCGCCATGTTGCTTGCCATTGATGCCGGTAATACGAACACCGTCTTTGCGATTATTGATAATGACGGCACAGTTGTCGGTCGCTGGCGCATTACCACCAGCCCCGACCGCACTGCGGATGAATATGTCGTTTGGCTGAACCAGTTGATGCAAATTGATGGTGGCCATTCGACCAAGGATATTACGGGCGTCATCATTTCAACCGTGGTGCCGCAGGCGCTGTTCGCGCTTAGCTTATTGGCACGCCGCTATTTTCGGGTGGAGCCGTTGGTTATCGGCGCACCGGGCGTCGATCTGGGGGTCGAGATCCGCGTCGACCGTCCGCAGGAAGTGGGCGCTGATCGTTTGGTGAACTCGGTTGGGGCGCATGTTACTTATGGCGGGCCGATGATCGTCATTGATTTTGGCACCGCCACCACATTCGACATCGTTGCCAAGGATGGTGCGTATGAAGGCGGCGTGATCGCGCCGGGCATTAACCTGTCGCTTGAGGCATTGCACAGCGCCGCTGCCAAGCTGCCGCGAATTGCCATTGAAAAACCGACGCAAGTGATTGGCAAGTCCACAGTACCCTGTATGCAGTCAGGTGTTTTCTGGGGCTATGTCGGTTTGATCGAAGGGTTGGTCGCCCGCATTCGTGATGAATATGGCGCGCCGCTTTCCATCGTTGGCACCGGTGGTCTGGCGACACCGCTTGCCACGGGCACTGATCTGCTTGAAACAGTTGATACCGATTTGACAATCAAGGGTCTGGTCGCCATTTATCGCCACAACCGCCCACAGGGGATACAGGTTTGAGCACACCGCTAAAAAACGAAGATGATGCACTGGTCTTTTTGCCATTAGGTGGCGCAGGCGAGATTGGCATGAACCTGAACCTGTATGGATTGGGGCCTGCCAATAATCGCGAATGGATCATGGTTGATCTGGGCGTTACATTTGGCGATGACAGCACGCCGGGCATTGATCTGATCATGCCCGACACAGCCTTTATTGAGGAGGAGGCCGCCGCCGGTCGCCTGAAGGCATTGTTCCTGACCCATGCGCATGAGGACCATATCGGTGCCGTGCCGCATTTGTGGCAGCATCTGGGTTGTCCGGTCTATGCGACACCGTTTACAGCCTATCTGTTGCGGGACAAATTGCAGGATGTTGGCTTGCTGCATGATGTGCCGCTGCATGAGGTGCCGCTTGGCGGCTCCGTCACGGTGGGTGGTTTTGAGATTGATTATGTGACGCTAACCCATTCCATTCCGGAACCGAATGCGCTGTCGATCAAGACGCGCTTTGGGACTGTGATGCATACGGGCGATTGGAAGATCGACCCAGACCCCTTGATTGGTGAGAAGACGGATTCCGACACCCTTTCCCGTATCGGGGATGAGGGGGTTTTGGCAATCGTGTGCGATTCAACCAATGTGTTTGTTGAAGGTCGCGCCGGGTCAGAAAAATCCGTACGAGAGAATTTGGAAGAGATGATCCGCCCGATGAAGGGCCGCGTGGCGGTGACGACCTTTGCCTCAAATGTCAGCCGGGTGCAAACCGTTGCCAAGGTGGCGGCGGCCTGCGGTCGCCATCCCGTATTGGTGGGCCGGTCCATGCATCGTTGCGTTGCAGCGGCCCGGGCGTGCGGCTATCTCGAAGGGATGCCCCCCATCATTGATGAGGAGGAGGGCGCCTATCTTCCCAAGGACAAGGTGCTGTTTATCTGTACCGGATCGCAGGGGGAGCCACGGGCCGCCCTGTCACGCATTGCGCGGAATGATCACCGCACCATCAGCCTTGATGCTGATGATACGGTCATATTCTCCAGCCGGGTGATCCCGGGCAATGAAACATCGATCTTTAATTTGCAAAATGATCTGACGGCCATCGGTGTGAACGTGTTGCAGGATAAGAACGACACGATCCATGTGTCAGGCCATCCTTGCCGGGATGAGCTGGCGCAAATGTATCAGTGGATCAGACCGGAAATTGCCGTCCCCGTTCATGGGGAACATCGGCACCTGAAGGAACATGCCGCCTTTGCCCGCGATATGCAGGTCAAGCAAACACACGTCAATCTGAATGGCGGGATGGTGCAGTTGGCACCGGGGCCATCAGGCGTGGTTGATCATGTGCCCAGTGGCCGGTTGATGCTGGATGGCGACATTCTGATCGATTCTGATGACGAGGTGCTGAAACAGCGCCGCCGTCTTGCCTTTAACGGGTATATCCATGTGGTCGCGCTGGCGCAGGGCAAAAAGCTTAGCCAATTGCGCGTGTCATTCGAAGGGCTGGCAGACGAAGATTGGGATGGTCGCCCGCTTGAAGACATGATTACCCAGGCCTGCCGTGCCGCGTGGTCCAAGGCCTATGGCAGAAAGGGCCGCCCGACGGAGGCCAGCTTGGCAGAGGTGCTGCGCATTGCGGCGCGCCGGACCGTCAAGGATGGTATTGGCAAGCGGGCCATGGTGAAGACGGATGTGATCTGCCTTTGATTTAGGGCGCATTTCTTCTTATTGTGCATCTAATATTTTTGTGGAGGTTGCGGGCATGAGCATCGCAGGCGGGATCGTTACCTATATTATCATTTGGTGGTTGGTGCTTTTCATGGTGCTGCCATGGGGCATCACATCCCAACGTGATGCGGGTGATATTACGCCGGGCACCGCCGATGGTGCGCCGGTAAAGCCGCAATTGGTCAAAAAGATTTTGATCACAACCGGGGTCGCGACCGTTGGCTGGGCCATATTCGTGACGCTTATGGTGAATGACATCATTCATCTGGGCGATATCCCAAAACCCTGATACCTATCGGGCCAAGCAGGCTTGCCTTGATTTGACCCCATTTATTGTAGATTTTTTGTAATGGCCCGCCAATTGGTTGCGCGGGCAAACTGACAGGACCGACCCATGCGTTTATCCCGCTATTTTCTGCCCGTGATGAAGGACACACCGGCAGAGGCGCAGATTGTTTCCCACCGCCTGATGTTGCGGGCGGGGCTTATTCGGCAGATGAGTTCGGGCATCTATGCTTGGTTGCCACTGGGCCATAAGGTGCTGCAAAAAATTTCCGCCATCGTGTCTGACGAAATGGCCAAGGCAGGCGCGGTTGAATTGCTGATGCCCACCTTGCAGTCCGCAGACCTGTGGCGCGAGTCTGGCCGCTATGACGCCTATGGGGAGGAGATGCTGCGCATCACTGACCGTCATGACCGTGACATGCTGTTCGGCCCGACCAATGAAGAGATGATTACAGATATCGTGCGGCAGGAGTTGAAGTCCTATAAGGATTTGCCGCTGAACCTGTTCCATATTCAATGGAAATTCCGCGATGAAATCAGGCCCCGTTTCGGTGTGATGCGTGGTCGCGAATTTCTGATGAAAGATGCCTATAGCTTCGACCTTGATTTCGACGCTTCGCGCCTTGCCTATAACAAGATGTTCGTCGCCTATTTGCGCATGTTTGACCGTATGGGGTTGCAGGCCATTCCCATGCGCGCCGACACTGGCCCCATTGGCGGTGATCTTAGCCATGAATTTATCGTGTTGGCGGACACGGGTGAAAGTGAAGTCTTCCTGCACAAGGGGCTGGTCGAAGAACCTGTGCCAACTGAGATTGATTATGAAGGCGACCTGACGTCCATCATCAATTCCAAAACCAATCGCTATGCAGCCACTGATGAAATTCATGATGCTGCGAAGTTTGAGGCTGAGGTGGACGAGGCTGATCGCGTTACTGCGCGCGGTATTGAAGTGGGGCACATCTTCCACTTCGGTACCAAATATTCAGAACCTATGAATGCCAAGGTGCAAGGCCCCAATGGGGAGTTGATCCCGCTGCAAATGGGCAGTTACGGCGTTGGTATTTCGCGCCTGCTGGGTGCGATTGTTGAGGCCAGCCACGATGATGACGGCATCATCTGGCCTGAGGCTGTCGCCCCCTATCAGGTTGGGTTGATTTCGCTACGTCCGAAGGATGAAACAGTCAGCGCCGCGTGTGATGATGCCTATGCCAAGTTGACGGCCCTTGGGGTTGATACGTTGTATGATGATCGCGACGAACGGCCCGGTGCCAAGTTCGCGACAATGGATTTGATTGGGTTGCCCTGGCAAATGACCATTGGACCGAAGGGCATTGAAAAAGGCGTTGTTGAATTGAAACGTCGTGCCACGGGTGAGAAGCAGGAATTGCCGCTTGATAAGGCTTTGGAACTGATTGCCGGTTAATGACTAACGCACCCCAAAATACGGCGTCTGCGCCATCCTATAAGCAACGCATGTTTGCAGCCTATGAATGGCATATTGCCGGGCGCTATTTGCGGTCGCGGCGGCGGGAGGGGTTTGTCTCCGTCATTGCGGGATTTTCCTTTGCGGGTATCGCGCTTGGTGTGGCAACGCTGATTATCGTGATGGCAGTGATGAACGGGTTTCGTCATCAATTGCTGGATCGCATTTTGGGCGTGAACGGCCATGCCGTAGTGCAAAGCATGACGGGCGAGATGACGGACTGGCCGGTGCTGGTCGATGACATCTCCAAGGTGGCAACCGTTACATCGGTGACGCCGATGATTGAAGGGCAGGTCATGGCGACCGCCGGGCAATATTCAACTGGTGTGTTGGTGCGCGGCATGTCTGAAGGTGATGTCCGCAAGCTGGATTTCATTGCGGAACGAGTGCAGGCAGGTGACCTGTCCAGCTTTGCCAATGGTGAAATTGCCATCGGAATCCGGTTGGCGCGTCATTTGGGTGTTGGGGTTGGTGATACGGTTAGCCTGATTTCGCCAAAGGGCAGGGCGACCCCCTTTGGTGTTGCGCCGCGCATTATCGGCTTCCAGGTTGGCGCGATTTTTGAAATCGGCATGTCTGAATATGACAAGGCTTATGTCTATATGCCCCTGGCTGCGGCCCAACGCTATTTCGGATTGGGCAATAAGGTAACCTCGCTGGAAATCAAGGTGGCGCAGCCTGACAATATCGGCCCGGTAACTGCCGCAATATCGGATGTGGTGCGGGCGCATGTTAATTCCATCGCAGCGAATGACCGTTCGTTACGTCTGCTTGATTGGCGCGATCTGAACAAAACATTTTTTGATGCCTTGATGGTCGAACGAAATGTGATGTTCCTGATCCTAACGTTGATCATCATGGTCGCGGCGCTGAATATCATTTCAGGGCTGATCATGCTGGTGAAGGACAAGGGGCGCGATATCGCCATTTTGCGTACGATGGGTGTGCCGGCGGGCGCGGTGATGCGCATATTCTTTATCGCCGGGGCGTCTATCGGGACGGTCGGGACGATGATCGGCATCGTTATTGGCGTCACGTTTTGTACCTATATTGAGGAGATAAGGCAGTTTCTGTCTTCGTTGTCGGGAACTGAATTGTTCTCGCCAGAGGTTTATTTCCTGTCCCGTATGCCAGCCCATATGGATGTGGGGGAAACGGTGACCATCTGTCTGATGGCGCTGGCCCTGTCATTCCTTGCCACGATTTATCCGGCGCGGCGTGCAGCCAAGCTCGATCCGGTTGAGGCGCTGCGTTATGAGTAGCCCTGTTCTGAACCTTGCAAACCTGACGCGCAGTTTCGGTGACGGGGCATCACGGCTTGATGTGTTGCGCGGCGTTGATCTGACACTTAAGGCGGGTGAGATTGTTGCTCTTTTGGGGCCGTCCGGGTCTGGCAAATCCACCTTGCTGCATATCGCCGGTCTGCTTGAGGCACCCGATAGCGGCACGGTTGAAATTGCGGGCATTGATGCGACGGGCGGCGATGATGCGGCCCGTACCGCGCTGCGCCGTGATCACCTCGGCTTTGTCTATCAGTTTCATCATTTGCTGCCGGAATTTTCGGCGTTGGAAAATATCGTGCTGCCCCAACGGGTCGCCGGGACTGCGCAAAAACAGGCTGAAGCACGGGCAAGAACCTTGCTGACAGAATTGGGGCTGGCCGAACGGTTGACCCATCGCCCTGCCGAATTGTCGGGCGGGGAGCAGCAGCGCGTCGCCATTGCGCGCGCGTTGGCGAACAAGCCTGCTGTCCTGCTGGCGGATGAGCCGACCGGTAATCTTGACCCCCGCCTGTCCGATACCGTGTTTGATAATTTGCTGGGCCTTGTCCGGCAAGAAGGCGTTGGGGCCCTGATCGCGACCCATAATCTTGAGCTTGCCGCCCGTATGGACCGGATTGTGACCATGCAGGACGGTCATTTGGTTGAGACTTCGGCCTGATTGGGTCTAGACTGTTCCCCTAACCAGATGGGGGACAATCTGATGAGTAAAGAACAAGCAGAACAAGTAATCGCCTTATTGCGTGCCGCGCCGTCCGATCCGAACGCGACGACCGCGCAGGCGCGCGCGCGTATGGAAGAGGCAACCAGCATGTTGCCCGTCGGCGATGGCGTGACGGTGACGGAGGGGATTTCCGCCAATGGCGTGACCTGTGATTGGATTGTGCCTGATGGCGCGAATGAGGACCGGGCCATCCTGTATCTTCATGGTGGGGCCTATTGTGTCGGGTCGCGCAAGACCCATCGGGCCTTGGCGGCGGAACTGGCGCGCGTGTCCGATGCGCCCGTGCTTGTCGCCGATTATGGGCTTGCCCCCGAAAACCCCTATCCTGAGGGGATTGAGGATGCAGTGAACGCCTATCAATGGTTGGAAACTGAAAAGAACATTCCCGCCAACATGATCGGCATTGCCGGGGATTCTGCGGGCGGTGGCCTGACAATGGCGACATTGTTGATGCTGCGTGACCGCGAGATGGGGGAGCCTGCCTGCGGTATGGTCATCTCCCCCTGGGTGGACATGACTTGCAGCGCCAAATCCTATGAAACACGGCGCGACCGTGACCCGATGATTGTGCCCGACAATATTCAGGGGTCTGCCGATTTATATCTGAATGGCAAGGATGCGGAGTCTCATCTGGCGTCCCCGGTCTTTGCGCGGCTGAACGGCCTGCCGCCCCTGTTGATACAGGTCGGCACTGAGGAGGTGCTGTATGATGATGCCGTCCGCCTCGCAGGTCGTGCGGTTGAGGCGCATATCGATGTGACCCTCGAATGCTGGGATGGTATGTTCCACGTTTGGCATGCGTTCTACAGCATGTTGGATGAGGGGCAGGAGGCGATTGCCGCGATGGGCCAGTTCTACAAGGATAAGATCGGCCGATAGCTGCCGTTTTGCCAGCCATCATCATTTTGTTCCATTTTTGTTCTTGACAGCGTGCGCCTATGATTGCATGATCTGTTGAAGAACAAACGGGCAACTTATCGCCCTGAATTGATTGAATGGAAGGATCGCATCATGCTGGCTACACTGACGGGTAGGGATCTTGTAACAATGGCAAGCTTGGCCATGACTGCTTACGGTATGGTGACAATTGCGGGGCTTTTGTCCGGCGTGTGAATCGGGCACACTCTGTTTATATCTGATGGGGCACACGCCCCATAATTGATGGGGCAGGGTGTGAGCGACGACCAATCTGCCGCCAATGGGGCGGCTTCCGAAAATTTAGTTGATCCGGGTTTTGTGCATCTGCGGGTGCACAGCGCCTATTCCCTGTCTGAGGGGGCAGTGCGGGTTAAGCCGCTGCCCGGCCTGTGCAAGGAACGCCAGTTCCCCGCAATCGCCATCACCGATACGGGCAATATGTTCGGCGCGCTTGAAGTGTCAGAAACATTGTCCGGTGCCGGTATCCAGCCTATTCCCGGCGTCACCATTAATTTGGGCCAAGCGCCCGCCAAATCAGATGGCGGCGGTGTGGTCACCGTGGCTGATACGGGGGCCGCTGCCGGGCATCCGCGTGGCGGGAACAAGCTGATGGGCCAGATTGTGCTGCTGGCACAGTCTGAAACCGGCTATCAAAACCTGCTGCACATTGTATCCCACGCCTATCTTGCCGGCCCTGACGAGCTTGAGCCGTTTGTGACCCTTGATGAGCTACGTAATTGGTCAGACGGTGTGATCTGCCTGACCGGTGGCGCGCTGGGGCCGCTGGGCACATTATTGCAGGATAATCGCACGACAACTGCCAAGGCGCTGTTGCTGGGCCTGAAAGACCTGTTCGGGGACCGGCTTTATATGGAGTTGCAGCGTCACGGCATGGCGGTTGAGGTCGCAACAGAAGATGATATGTTGGCGCTGGCCTATGATCATGATGTGCCGCTGGTTGCCACGAATGATGTGTTTTTCCCTGATGCCGATATGTATGAAGCGCATGACGCCCTGTTGTGTATCGCGGCGGGGGCCTATGTGGACCAATCTGACAGGCGGCAACTGACCCCTGAACATTACTTAAAGACCGCAAGGGAAATGAAAAGCCTTTTCAATGACTTGCCTGAGGCTGTTCAGAATAGTGTTGAAATATCAAAACGCTGTCATTACCGCCCGCACACCCGTGCGCCCATCCTGCCCCGCTTTGCTGAGGGGGACGAGGCTGACGAGCTGACCCGTCAGGCAAAGGAAGGCTTGGCTGCCCGCCTTGCGGTGATCGAAACGGATATTCCCCATCAGGATTATTGGGACCGCTTGGATTTTGAGCTGAACGTGATCAGCACAATGGGGTTCCCCGGCTATTTCCTGATCGTGTCTGACTTCATCAAATGGGCCAAGGCCCATGATATTCCTGTGGGGCCGGGCCGTGGTTCCGGTGCGGCATCTGTTGTAGCGTGGTCCCTGACCATCACCGACTTGGATCCCTTGCGCTTTTCCCTATTGTTTGAGCGGTTCTTGAACCCCGAACGTGTGTCCATGCCTGACTTTGACATCGACTTTTGTCAGGATCGCCGGGATGAGGTGATCACCTATGTGCAGGACAAGTATGGGGCCGACAAGGTAGCCCAGATCATTACCTTCGGTAAATTGCAGGCCCGCGCCGTGTTGCGCGATGTGGGGCGCGTCTTGCAGATGCCCTATATGCAGGTCGATCGGCTGACAAAGCTGGTGCCGAATAATCCAGCAAATCCAATGACCTTACAAGAGGCTATTGATTTTGAACCGAAGCTGAAACAACAGGCCCAACAAGAAGAAGCGGTAGATCGTTTGCTGAAAATCGGCTTGCAGTTGGAGGGGCTGTACCGTCATGCCTCCACCCATGCGGCGGGGGTTGTTATTGGCGACCGCCCCTTGGATGAGTTGGTGCCGGTTTATCGTGACCCCCGCTCCCCCATGTCTGTAACGCAGTTCAACATGAAATGGGTGGAACCTGCCGGGCTGGTCAAATTTGACTTTCTGGGCCTGAAAACCCTGACAGTGATCCAGCGTGCCGTGAACCTGTTGAAGCAACGCGATATTGATGTGGATATTGCGCTGGTGCCGCTGGATGACCGACCATCTTATGAATTGATGGCGCGCGGCGATTCCATCGGCGTGTTCCAGCTTGAAAGTTCGGGCATGCGCGATGTGCTGCGCCGGATGAAGCCTGACGTGTTTGAAGACGTGATCGCGCTTGTGGCGCTGTATCGTCCCGGCCCGATGGACAATATCCCGAAATTCATCAGCACCAAACAGGGGCTGGAGGAGCCGAATTACCATCATCCCTTGTTGGAAGACCTGCTGAAAGAAACCTATGGCGTGATCGTCTATCAGGAACAGGTGATGCAAATCGCACAGGTTCTGGCGGGCTATTCACTGGGCGAGGCTGACTTGCTACGCCGGGCGATGGGTAAAAAGATCAAGGAAGAAATGGACCGCCAGAAAAAGCGGTTCGTTGACGGTGCGGTTGAACGTGGGGTGGACCAACAACAGGCCGCCGACATCTTTGAATTGGTGGACAAGTTCGCGGGCTATGGCTTTAACAAGGCCCATGCCGCCGCCTATGCCTTTGTCGCCTATCAAACGGCGTGGTTGAAGGCCAATCACCCGGTTGAGTTTATGGCCGCACTGATGTGCTACGACATGAACAATACGGACAAGCTGGGGATTTTCCGGCAGGAATCTGCCCGTATGGGGATTGAGGTTGTGCCCCCTTGCGTAAACCAGTCCGGGGGCGATTTCACGGTGAAGGACGGGCGCATTCATTATGCGCTGGGCGCGATCAAGAATGTGGGCCGCGCGGCGATGGATGCGGTTGCCGATGAACGGCAGGCCAATGGCGCTTATGCTGACCTGTTTGACTTTGCAGGCCGAATGGACCCCAAATTGTTCAATAAGCGGATGTTTGAAAATCTGGCACGGGCAGGGGCGTTTGATAATCTGAACCCCAACCGCCAGCAGGTTTTTGCGTCTGCCGAAATTCTGATGGCCTATTGCGCCAATGCCGCGTCTGAGCGGAACTCAAACCAAAACAGCCTGTTTGGGGGGGATTTGGCGGATGAGCTTAGCCGCCCGAACCTGAAAGATGTCAGCGATTGGGTGCCGATGGAACGGCTGGCGCAGGAATTCGGCGCTGTTGGGTTCTTCCTGTCGGGCCATCCGCTTGATGGCTATTTGCCCGCGTTGAAGCGTGGCGGCGTCAAACTCTTTACCAACGTGCTTGAGGCTGTGGCCCAGGGCAAGGGCGCATGGCGGGCCGCGTCGGTGGCACAGTCACCATGTTGCAGGAGCGCAAATCCCAAAAATCCGGCAAACCCTTTGCCTTTGTGAAGCTAACCGACCCGACCGGGGAGTATGAGGTTACGGTCTTTTCCGAGCATTTACGCGACCATCGTGACCTGCTGGAACCGGGCCAGTCGGTCGTTCTATCCGTACAGGTGGAAAGTCAGGAAGACACGCTGCGCTTTACCGTCAATTCGGTTCAGTCGATTGAACAGTTGGCCGCCAACACGGCGCAGGGGTTAGAGATTTTCGTGCAGGACGTTCAGGCTGTGCCGCAGATCAAGGAATTGCTACCACGGGCCGGGAAGGGCAGGATCAAGCTGGTAATTCCCGCCCCTGATGAAACAGAAGCGGTGATCACATTGCCCGGCGGCTATGCGGTAACCCCCAAAACATCGGGTGCGATCATGACGATCAAAGGCGTCAGCCATGTGGTGGACCTATAACGGTCATTTCAATTGATATGAGGTTTCGGTCTTTCGCCTTTTCGGGCGGCCGCGCGGCGGCTTGAGCGCCAATAGGATGGTGCGAATTGCTGCGAATGGCAAAGATGCGACGCTTTTGCACTGAAACGGGCGCATTTATGCTTGTTTTCTGGCGGGCAGGGGGCTAAAACCCGGCTCATTCCACACGCAGAGATGCGGGTGCCCATCCTTTGTAAAAAGGCACAGCCCCTATTTGGCACGGGTCACTTCGCTCCGGTGCGATCATCTGATCGTTTCTTCCTCTGCGGCGGTTAACCGGAAAAGGAGATTAGAGGCTATGGCTCTTCCCGATTTTACTATGCGTCAGCTGCTTGAAGCAGGCGTTCATTTTGGTCATCAGACCCACCGTTGGAACCCGAAGATGGGTGAATTCATCTTTGGCGATCGTAACGGCATCCATATTATGGACCTGACACAGACAGTGCCCTTGCTGCATCAAGCACTTATCGAAGTGCGCAATGTTGTAGCATCAGGTGGCCGCGTTCTGTTCGTCGGCACCAAGCGTCAGGCAGCAGCCCCCATCAAGGATGCGGCTGAACGGTCTGCGCAGTATTACATGAATCACCGTTGGCTTGGCGGCACGCTGACCAACTGGAAAACCGTTTCAAACTCAATCAAGCGTCTTAAGGAACTTGAAGAGCGTTTGAGCGGCGACGTCACCGGCCTGACCAAGAAAGAGACCCTGAACCTGACGCGCGAGCGTGAGAAGCTGGACATCTCATTGGGCGGCATCAAGGATATGGGCGGTCTGCCTGATCTGGTCGTCGTGATCGACACAAACAAAGAAGCGATTGCAATTAAAGAAGCCAATAAGCTGGGCATCCCCGTGGTTGCCGTTGTTGACTCAAACTGTGATCCCGATGGCGTGAAGTTCCCGATACCCGGCAATGATGACGCCACCCGCGCCATCACGCTTTATTGCGATTTGATTGCCCGGTCAGTTCTGGACGGTATTTCAGCCAGCGCCGGTTCATTGGGCGTTGATCTGGGTGAAGCTGAAGAGGTGGTTGAAGAACTGCCTGCTGAAGAAGCGCCCGCCGCTGAAGGTGAAGGGGCCGCTGCTGCCAGCTAAGTGCTGGGCACCGACCTTGAACTGAAACAAATCTCTGATTGATTGGGCCTGACCGTCCGGCGAAAGCCGGGCGGGGGCTCGTCCCAAAATGGAGTAAAGACAATGGCTGCAATTACTGCTGCATTGGTGAAAGAACTGCGCGAAAAGTCAGGCGCAGGCATGATGGATTGTAAAAAGGCGCTGGCCGAAAATGACGGCAACATGGATGCCGCCGTTGACTGGCTGCGTTCAAAGGGCTTGGCCGCTGCTGCGAAAAAGTCTGGCCGCGTTGCTGCCGAAGGTTTGGTTGCCATTGCAACCGAAGGCAATAAGGGCGTTGTGGTTGAAGTGAACTCTGAAACCGACTTCGTTGCCCGTAACGACACGTTCCAGAATTTTGCATCAACTGCCGCACAGGTCGCCCTGGGCGGCGCATTGGATGTCGAGGCGCTGGGCGCTGCTGACTTCCCCGGTGCAGGCAAAACTGTTTCTGAACAGCTGACCGAAATGGTCGGCACAATCGGCGAAAACATGTCCTTGCGCCGTGTTACGGGTCTTGAAGTTTCCGAAGGCGTTGTCGCCGGTTACATGCACACTGCTGCGGCCCCCGGCCTTGGCAAGATCGGTGTGCTGGTCGCGCTTGAATCTTCAGGTGACACAGCGGTTCTGGAAGCAACAGGCAAGCAGATTGCCATGCATGTTGCCGCCACAAACCCGATGGCCGTCACGACCGAAGAAATGGACCCCGAAGCGGTTGAGCGTGAGCGCGCCGTTTTGGTTGAGCAGGCCCGTGAATCAGGCAAGCCTGACAATATCATCGAAAAGATGATCGAAGGGCGTATGCGCAAATTCTATGAAGAAGTTGTGCTGCTGAAACAGGCTTATGTGATCGACCCCGATCTGACCGTCGAAAAGGCGCTTGAGGCCGCTGGCAAGGAAGCCGGTGCCCCCATCAAACTGACCGCCATCGCACGTTTCGCCCTTGGCGAAGGGATCGAGAAGAAAGAAGAAGATTTCGCAGCGGAAGTGGCAGCGGTTGCCGGTTCCTGATCACGCGTGATCTTCCGACCTTATAAAACCGTCCCATCCTGCCGGGTGGGGCGGTTTTTTACTGTCTAAAACTGATCTGATATGTGGGAATTGGGTGGGCATTCGCCCCGGTTTTCGCTACTGTGCAACGATTCTGGCACGAAAGCGGTGGGGGCATGATCCTCACTTCTGAATTGATGAGGCATCTATGAGCGGGGAAGCAGGCCAATCTGGCTATAAACGCGTCTTGTTGAAACTGTCGGGCGAAGCCCTGATGGGAACTGACGAGTATGGCATCAATGCCGGAACGGTTAGCCGTATTGCCGAAGAGGTGAAGCTGATTACGCAGGCGGGTGTCGAAACCTGCTTGGTTATTGGCGGCGGCAATATTTTCCGCGGGCTTGCGGGCGCAGCTTCGGGCATGGAACGGGGCAGTGCTGATTATATGGGGATGCTCGCCACGGTAATGAATGCGCTGGCAATGCAAAACGCGTTGGAGCAGATCGGCGTGCCGACACGGGTGCAATCTGCGATCCCCATGCCGACGGTTTGTGAATCCTATATTCGTCGTCGTGCGATCCGGCACCTTGAAAAGGGGCGGGTGGTGATCTTTGCCGCCGGTACAGGCAACCCTTATTTCACAACAGATACGGGGGCTGCGTTGCGTGCCTCTGAAATGAATTGCGATGCGATCTTGAAGGGCACGCAGGTCGATGGCGTTTATACCGCCGACCCCAAAAAGGTGCCCACCGCGCGCCGTTATAATCAGGTCAGCTACAAGCGTGTGCTGTCTGATGACTTGCAGGTCATGGACGCAACAGCGATTGCGCTGGCGCGTGAAAATGATATTCCGATTTTGGTATTTGATTTGGGTGACAGCGGTGCCTTGGCAGAGGTGGCCTCAGGCCGCGGTCGTGCCACACTTGTTACCCATAATGATGAACAGTAGTAAATCTAAGTTTCAGGAGACACTGAACAATGGCTGATGATTTTGAACTTGATCTAGACGACCTAGAAAAACGCATGGGTGGCGCTGTGGCGACACTGGGTAAGGAATTTGGCGGGCTGCGTACCGGGCGTGCCTCAACCTCGTTGCTGGAACCTGTGAAGGTTGACGTATATGGTGCAGAAATGCCGCTTGATCAGGTGGGGACAATCTCTGTTCCTGAATCGCGTCTTTTGTCTGTGCAGGTGTGGGACAAGTCGAATGTCGCTGCCGTTGAAAAAGCCATTCGCGAAAGCTCATTAGGGTTGAACCCGTCATCAGACGGTCAGTTGATCCGCATCCCGATCCCTGAATTGAACGAAGAGCGCCGCGCTGAAATGGTGAAGGTTGCGCGCAACTATGCCGAACAGGCACGTGTTGCGATCCGTAATGTGCGTCGCGATGGTATGGATCAGTTGAAAAAGGGCGAAAAAGACGGCGGTCTTGGGAAAGATGATTCCAAGATGTACGCTGATGAGGTGCAGTCCCTGACAGATGCCGCCATCAAGAAGGTTGACGAAACCCTGGCTGAGAAAGAAGCTGAGGTCATGCAGGTTTAGCGCAAGCTGAACCGGCGGCCCTAGGTGAGGCTTTGACATGGCGATTTGGCCCTTCAAAAAAGATGAAGCAGATGCGGGACACGTGCCCGCATCATCGCCGGCCGTGACACCAGCACCAACGGTGTCATCATCGACTGGGGCGCCCCTCACATCAGATGCCCGTGATACAGAAGGCTGGCGCGCCCCGCTGATCGAAGGCGACCCCCGTCACATTGCGATTATCATGGATGGCAATGGCCGTTGGGCCAAACGTCGCCATATCCCGCGTAAGCTGGGTCACCGCGAAGGGGTGGAGGCTGTGCGTCGCACGGTTGAAGCGGCCCTTGATCGAGGTATCCCCTACATAACGCTTTATGCGTTTTCGTCTGAAAACTGGTCACGTCCTGAGGATGAGGTCGAGGGGCTGATGGGCCTGCTGCGTCGCTTCATGGATGAAGACCTGGTTGAGCTAGAGGCGCGCGGCGTGCGCGGGCGGTTCATCGGTGCGCGCGATAAGCTGGACCGGGATATTCTTGAACGGTTGGTGGAGGCTGAAAGGCGCACCGCCCATCTTGAAGGCATCACCGTCACCATCGCGCTGAATTATGGCGGCCGGCAGGAAATTGCGCGGGCAGCCCAACGTTTGGCGCGCGAGGTTGCGGCCGGGCGGATGAAGCCTGAACAGATTAATGAAGACATGTTCGGCTTTTGGCTTGAAACATCTGACCTGCCGGACCCAGACCTGTTGATCCGCACCAGTGGCGAACAGCGGCTGTCGAACTTCCTACCGTGGCAGACAGCCTATACAGAATTTTATTTCCCGGATGTTTTGTGGCCAGATTATAATGAGGGGCACTTGCTGGAGGCGATTGAAATTTATCGCAATCGGGAGCGTCGCTATGGTTGCCGCGAAGACTGTGCGCCCTACAAAATCGGGACACCCGGCGCGGTTGAAAATTCAGGAACCGGTGAATGAGTGACGCTGAAAAAAAGGGCAGCAATCTGAAGCTGCGGGTATGGTCCGCACTTGTGCTTGCGCCCATTGTTTTGGCGGCTGTTTATTTCGGTGGGTGGGCGTTAAGCGTTCTGCTGGCCGTTGCGGGCGGCATCATCGCATGGGAATGGACACGGCTGACAGTACAGGACGCCGGATGGCGGGATATGCTGTTGCCCAGTGCTGCGGGGGTGTTCGTGCCTTTACTTGCAACATGGGAATGGCAAACTGCCGGTGAATTGCCGCTGACCTTGCAGACGCTGGGTGGCGCCACTTTGTTTGCAGCCATTGGCCGTATCGCGTTTGGCGACGCCAAAAACTGGGCCAGTGCTGCGGGCGGCGTGCTGTATGCCTGCCTACCTGTGCTGACGGTGTTAAGCATCCGGGCACACGGACAGGATTATGGTGAAGGTGACGGAATATGGCTGTTGGTGCTGATCCTGTTCATTGTGTGGGCGATGGATATCGGTGCGTATTTTTCAGGCAAAACAATTGGCGGGCCGAAAATGGCACCGCGCCTGTCGCCCAATAAAACATGGGCCGGATTGATTGGCGGCATGATCACTGCCGGTGTCGTGGCTGCTGTGTTTGGCGGCCTGTTCGATCTTGGTGTGTGGTGGCATTTGTTGTTGATCGGGGCGCTGTTGGGCGCGTGGTCGCAAGTGGGGGATGTGGTTGAAAGTTCCTTAAAGCGGCAGGCCGATGTTAAAGACGCCAGCAATATTATTCCCGGTCATGGTGGCGTGATGGACCGTGTTGACGGTCTGTGGTTCGCCGTCCCTTTCTTTTGGTTGTTTTTGCAGTGGGGCCTGATCGGTTCTGCACCTGCGTATTGATTGTATTTATGTCCGTTTCCCACCTTCCGCCCAGCAAGGCCCACCCGCGTAGCGTCACTATATTAGGGGCGACAGGCTCAGTCGGGTGTTCAACGCTTGATTTGATTGAGCGTGAGCCTGATTGCTATCGCATTGTTGCGCTGACGGCGAACCGTAATGTCGAGGGGCTTGCCGCCGCCGCAAAACGGGTGGGGGCCACCCGGGCCGTAATCGCTGATCCATCCTGTTACACGGCGTTGAAAGACGCGCTTGCCGGAACGGAGATTGAGGCTACTGCCGGGGCTGAGGCTGTTGAAGACGCCGCCGCCATGCCTGCCGATTGGGTGATGGCGGGCATTGTCGGTGCCGCGGGGCTGCGCCCCACATTGGCGGCAGTGCGCCGTGGCGCGATGGTGGCCTTTGCCAACAAGGAATGCCTGGTCTGTGCGGGTGACCTGTTCATGCAGGAAGTCGCCGATCATAACGCCGTATTGCTGCCCGTTGATTCAGAGCACAATGCCATCTTTCAGGTCTTTAACGACCCTGACGGCAAGGGGGTTGAGAAGATTATCCTGACAGCCTCGGGCGGGCCGTTTCGCACCTTGTCCCTGGACGAAATGGCGGGCAAGGGCCCCGCACAGGCAGTTGCCCATCCCAATTGGGATATGGGGGCCAAGATATCGGTCGATAGCGCCACCATGATGAATAAGGGGTTGGAGCTGATAGAGGCATTTCACCTGTTCCCGGTGGCTGAAGATAAGGTCGAGATTTTGGTCCATCCCCAGTCGGTCATTCATTCCATGGTCGCCTATAAGGACGGGTCCGTGCTGGCACAATTGGGCACGCCGGATATGCGCACGCCCATCGCCTATGCGCTGGGGTGGCCGTCACGTATCGCGACCCCCGGACCGCGCCTTGATTTGGCGCAGGTCGCCCAATTGAGTTTTGAGCAGCCTGATGAAATCCGCTTTCCCGCGCTGCGTCTGGCGCGCGCTGCGTTGCGGGCGGGGGGGCTGGTCCCCACATGGATGAATGCTGCGAACGAGATCGCGGTTGCGCGGTTTTTGGCCGGGGACATCGGCTTTTTGGACATTGCCCGTTTGGTTGAGGCGATTGCCGATCAGGCCCCGCAAGGCCCATTGACCGGGCTGGAACAAGTGTTTGCAGCGGATGAGGAGGCGCGGGCAAAAGCGTCGGAATGGACGCAATAATCGTTCCGGTCCGCCCGTTTTGCCCCATGCTTGCCCCATTTGCAGAATAATGGAATAAATGGCAGAAAATAACGCTTCTTGCCTGTTTTTTAGGAACTATGAATGATTGATTGGCTTGCCAACGGATTGCTGCCCTTTTTGGTCGTCCTGACCATCGTGGTATTTGTGCATGAACTGGGACATTATTGGGTGGCCCGCCGTTGCGGTGTGCATGTTGAAACGTTTTCCATTGGCTTCGGGCCGGAGATTTTTGGCTGGCACGATAAGAACGGCACACGCTGGCGCGTGGCGTGGATTCCGCTGGGCGGCTATGTGAAGTTTTTTGGCGATGCTGATGCCGCCTCTGCCCCTGATGCTGATCGCGTCGCGGGGATGAGCGCCGAAGAACAGGCCAAAAGTTATCATTACAAATCGCCCCTGCAACGTATGGCGATTGCGGTTGCGGGGCCTGTAGCCAATTTCATTTTTGCCGTCATGGTGTTTTGGGGCCTGATGGTGTCGTATGGCGAGGTGCAGCGCGCAGCGACTGTCGGGTCTGTTTCAGATGGGTCCGCCGCGCAGGAAGCAGGCTTGGTCATCGGTGATACGGTTGTTGCCATTGATGGTGACGACATCGATACCTTTGCCGATCTGCACCAATATATCAGCCTGTCCGGCGGCCAGACCATGATGTTCACCATTGATCGCAACGGGGCATTGCGTGATTTGCAGGTGACCCCCAAACGGGTGATGCGTGAAGACCCGTTTGGCAATGAAATGGAAGGCTGGCTGGTCGGTATTACCTCATCATCCGACTATACGGTAAAGCGTTTTGGCCCGATCGAAGGTGTCGGGGCTGCATCTGAACGGGTTGGCGGTATTATCACCGGCACGCTGAAATTTGTCTGGCAACTGGTTGCCGGGCGCGAATCGGCTGATCAGCTTGGCGGACCTATCCGTATTGCAACCATGTCAGCGGATGTGGCGCAGCTTGGAATTGCCTCATTAGTTAGTTTTATCGCCCTGATTTCCGTCAGTATTGGCCTGATCAACCTTTTTCCCATTCCGATGCTGGACGGCGGGCATATACTGCTTTACACAATCGAATTAGTGCGCGGAAAACCGCTGTCTGACAGGGCCCTTGAAATGGCATATAGGGTCGGTTTTGCAATGGTGGGCGGCTTGATGATTTTTGCGACGTTTAACGATTTGGTTTATTTGAAACTGTTCGGTTAAGCGGCGCGTTATATGTATTTTGGTTTTTCGGTGGCGTCCCGTGATGGACGCCATCGGTTTACCGGGTAAATGGGCTGGACCGTCGATAGTGACGGTTGGTGGTAAAGAAGGGGATTAATGGTGCGTTTCACAAGTCTGACCGACTTTGACCTTGTGAAAAAGACCCGTGCTTTTGGCTGGATGATCGCGCTCCTGTGTGGGCTTGTGCTGATCTCTGGAACCAATGCGGCGCAGGCTCAATCACGTCCCGCAACGATCCAAACGATCGAGATCACAGGCAATCAACGGATTGAGCCTGAGACGATCAAATCCTACATGCTTGTCGATCTGAATGACGATTATGATGACGAGTTGATTGACCGGTCCTTGAAGGCGTTGTTCGCCACCGGTTTGTTTGCAGATGTGATCATCAGCCCGACAGCATCTGGCATTACCGTTCAGGTGGTTGAAAATCCCATCATCAATCGCATTGCCTTTGAAGGGAATGCCAAGCTTGATCAAGAAGAATTGCAGGCAGAGGTACGCCTCGGCCCGCGTGTTGTTTATACGCGTGCCCGTGTACAGGCAGACGCCCAACGCATTGTCGAACTGTATCGTCGTTCTGGCCGTTTCGCCGCGACCGTTGATCCAAAGATTGTTGAACTGACGCAAAATCGCGTCGACCTGATTTTTGAAATCAATGAAGGTCCTGTCACTGGCGTGCGCCGCATCAACTTTATCGGCAACCGTGATTTTGCGGATGAAGAATTGCGTGGCCTGATCGTGACAGAGGAAAGCCGCTGGTGGAAGGTGCTTGCCTCCAACGATAATTATGACCCCGACCGGGTTGCCTATGACCGCGAATTGTTGCGCCGGTTCTATCTGCAAAACGGTTATGCCGACTTCCGTGTTATTTCTGCTGTTGCTGAACTGACCCGTGACCGCGAAGATTTCTATGTCACCTTCACAGTGGATGAGGGGACGACCTATCGTATTGGTGATGTGCGTGTTAAATCTGAAATCGGGTCGCTGAACCCCGGCACGCTACGCAGCCTTGTGAAGACGGTGCCCGGCAGCCTGTATAATGCTGACGAGATTGACGGCACAATTGAAGATATGACCAAGCTGGCCGGTACGCTGGGCTATGCCTTTGTGAATATCCGCCCGCGTGTGAAGCGTGATCGTGATACACGAACGGTGTCGATCACCTATCATGTGCAGGAAAGCCAACGGGTGTATGTTGAACGGATCAATATTCAAGGCAACAGCCGTACCCTTGACCGTGTGATCCGTCGTGAATTCCGTCTGGCCGAAGGTGATGCCTTTAACGCCGTGCTGTTGGATCGGTCAAAGACCCGTATCCGCGCCTTGGGCTTCTTTGGCAATGTTGATGTCACGACCGAGGATGGCTCAGCCGATGACAAGACAATCATTAATGTTGAGGTTGAGGAACAGTCCACCGGTGAATTGACACTTGGTGCCGGTTTCTCCAGCGCGCAAAGTTTTGTCGCTGAATTCCGTATTTCAGAACGTAACTTGCTGGGCCGTGGCCAGCGCCTGAACTTGGGCGCGTTGATCGGGTCACGCCGGTCAGAGCTTGATTTCAGCTTCACCGAACCTTACTTCCTTGGCCGCAATATTGCCGCCGGTATTGATGTGTTCCGTGTCACCAATGACTTCCAGGATGAAGCCAGCTTTGATAGTGAAAGCACCGGCTTTGGCCTGCGGGCAGGTTTCCCGATCAGTGAATTTATGTTGCTGAACACCCGTCTGGTGTTCCGTGAAGACACGATCAAGGATGTTGGCAATAACGCGTCAATCGTTGTGCGCCAGTCCGAAGGGTCCGAAACCACAAGCTCTATCGGGTATACGCTGACATTTGATAATCGTGATGACTTCAAACTGCCGACACGCGGCTATCGCGTGCAGTTCCAGCAGGACTTTGCCGGGCTGGGCGGGACTGTGTCCTACCTGAAAACCGAATTGAAATACGCTGCCTATAAGGAAATTTTTGACGGTGTGATTGCCATTGGTAAATCAGAACAGGGGCTGATCCTTGGGTTCGATGATGAAGTGCGTATTATCGACCGTTTCTTCCTGGGGCCGGATGAAATTCGCGGCTTTGACCGTGCCGGTGTTGGTCCCCGTGACCTGACCACGGGCGATGGTCTGGGTGGTAACCTGTATTACACATTGTCGGGCGAGTTGAATTTCCCGCTTGGCCTGCCTGAAGAATTTGGTGTTCGTGGCTCAATCTTTATTGATGGTGGTTCGCTGGCTGATATTGATGACAGTGGCGCTGGCATTGTTGATATTGGGTCGCTGCGTGCCGCAACCGGGTTTGGTATTTCGTGGGATTCCCCGTTTGGGCCGATCCGCATCGACTTCACAGAAACCTTGTTAAGCGAAAGCTTTGACGAAACTGAAACCGTGAATTTCCGTTTCGGCGCAAGGCTATAGCCTGAAATTTTACGCCGCGATTAGGGGCGATTTAACTAATCGACACAATTCTTCCCCATTTGCCTGCTGAAACAGGGGGCATAGGGGATTGATGATAGAAAGGATAAGTCGGATGATCCGCAAAATGATTGCTGTCTCAATGATGTTCGGTGCGCTGGCTGTGCCGTCAGCATTCGCTCAGGATAAAGCCGCTGGTGATGCCGCGCAAAACGCCGCATTGTCAGCACCGGTTGGACCGGCACGAATTTTGACCATCAACCGTGGTGCGCTTATCGGTGCCTCTGACATGGGCAAGGACGTTGTGCGTCAGGCCAAGCAGATCGAAGATCAGCTGCGCGCCGACACGCAGGCCAAGCTGGAAGAGTTTGCAGCGATGGAAGCGGACCTGAAGCAGAAGCAGGAAATCCTGTCACCTGAAAAGTTTCAGGCTGAAATTCAGGCCTATGCGCAAAAGCGTCAGGAAGCTGATCGCGCCATGAAAATCGAAGCTGCCCGTTTGCAGCGTGGCTTGCTTGTCGCGCAGGACAAGGTGTTTGCCGCGGCGGCCCCCATTTTTGCAGAAATCATGCAGTCCCGTGGTGCCAATATGCTGATCGACGGTTCGGCTGTTATTGCCTCTGTTCAGGGGCAGGACATCACCAAGGTGGTTGTTGACCGGATGAATGCTGCCGGTGATCGTATCACGCTGGTCTTGCCCGATGTCACTTTTGATGAAGGCGCTGCCCAGTAAACAACAGGGCAGTTGCTTGTTTGTGTGAAGACCGATGGGCGCTAGTCCAAAAAAGGGGGAGGAGCCGTGGCAGACCCGCGCTTCTTTGAAAATCACGGCCCGTTGACGATTGCACAGATCGCTGCCATTTGCGGTGGCGATGTGGTGCGGGCCGGTGACCCCAACCGTATGATTACGGGCACAAACTCTTTGGAACTGGCTGGCACAGATGATGTCAGCTTTTTCCTTAATCCCCGCAAATACCTCAAGCAACTTCAGGCGACAAAGGCGTCGCTGGTGATTTTGCACCCTGATCATGTGGACCGCGCGCCGGACCATGTGGACTTGATTGCCGCCACCAATGCGCACAAGGCTTTTGCGCTGGTGGTACAGGCATTTAACCCTGCCGCTGATGATGGCGACGGTGTTTCGCCTGCAGCCCATGTGGACCCCACAGCCGTGCTTGAAGATGGTGTTTCCATTGCGCCCGGTGTCGTGATCGAAGCGGGGGTGCATATCGGCAAGGGCACGTCTGTTGGCCCCAATAGCGTCATCCGCAAGAATGCACAGATCGGCCGTGGCTGCAGGATTGCGTCGCTGGTGTCGATCTCGCATGCGCTTGTCGGCGATAAGGTGACGATCCATCCGGGCGCACAAATCGGGCAGGCGGGGTTTGGCTTTGCCATTGATCTTGAAGGTCATGTCAGCCTGCCGCAATTGGGCCGCGTGATCGTGCAGGACCGCTGCAATATCGGTGCCAACACAACCATCGACCGGGGCGCTATCGAAGATACTGTTGTGGGCGAGGGGACCTATCTGGATAATCTGGTTCAGATTGGTCATAATTGCCAGATCGGACGCCATGTTGTGATGTCGGGGCAGTCTGGTCTGTCAGGGTCTGTCATTGTCGAAGATTATGCCGTGATTGCGGGCAAGGCAGGGATTGCCAATTTTGTCCGCATCGGTGCCGGGGCCCAGGTTGGGGCCAAGGCCGGCGTGATGGCCGATGTGCCCGCCGGTGCCCGTGTGCTTGGGATGCCTGCACGCGATGCCCGCCAATTTATGAAGGAAGTCGCGCTATTGAAACGGCTTGCCAAAAAGAAACCAAACTGACCTAATGACGTTATGATTATCAGGTGACTCGCATGACCGCACAAGAAGACCAAACAGAACTCGGCACAGTAGATGTGATCAAATTGATGGAGCTTTTGCCCCATCGCTATCCCTTTTTGTTGATCGACCGTATTGAACAGATTGATGGTGACGACCGCGCGGTCGGCATTAAATGTGTCACGATTAACGAGCCCTTTTTTCAGGGCCATTTCCCCGCCTTTCCCGTGATGCCAGGCGTCTTGACGATTGAGGCTATGGCCCAAACCGCCGGCGCTATTGTGGTGAACAATATGGGCGATGTGGGGGACAAGCGGGTCTTTTTCATGACCGTAGATAAGTGCCGCTTCCGCAAGCCCGTAACCCCCGGTGACCGGCTGGAGATTGAGGTTGTTAAGACGCGCGCCCGCGCGCCCGTCTGGAAATATAAGGGCGTTGCCCGCGTGGATGGCGAAGTTTGCGCCGAAGCTGAATTCAGCGCCATGATCACACAGGATGAAATCTAATATGGCCGCAACCATTCACCCTACAGCCATTGTCGAAGACGGGGCCCAATTGGGCGATGACGTATCGGTCGGCCCCTACGCGTTGATCGGCCCCGATGTTAAGCTGGGCAATCAGGTGAAGGTGCATGGTCATGTCGTGATCGGCGGCCAAACTGAAATCGGTGACCGCACAGAAATTTTCCCGTTCGCCTCAATCGGGTTGCAGCCGCAGGATTTGAAGTTCGGTGGTGAAAATACCAAACTGATCATCGGTACCGATAATACGATCCGCGAATATGTCACCATGAACCCCGGCACTGAACAGGGCGGCGGGATCACCACTGTTGGCAATAATGGCCTGTTCATGGTGTCCAGCCATGTTGCCCATGATTGTGTGATCGGGGACAATGTAATCCTTGCCAATTCTGTCGCCATTGCCGGGCATTGCCAGATCGGCGATTACGCCATCTTTGGCGGGTTAAGCTGCATCCATCAATTTGGCCGCGTCGGGCCGCATTGTTTTGTCGGCGGTGCGTCGGCGCTTGAGCGTGACTTGATCCCGTTCGGCGTTGCCATTGGTAACCGCGCCGTGTTGGCAGGGTTGAACCTGATTGGCCTGAAGCGTCGCGGCTTCACGCGGGATGATATGCGCGCGTTGCGCAAAACCCACGAGGCTGTGTTTCAGTCTGCCGAAGGGACGTTGCAGGAACGCGCAGCGGCTGTTGCGGCAGGGGGGGAGTTGAACCCCCATGTGAAAACCTTGTTGGACTTCATTCTGGATGACACCAGCCGGGCGATTTGCACACCGCTTAAAGTTGGTAACAACTAGGCGCACTCAATTAATCTGAACGGGGCGGTTATGTCTTCTGATATCGAGGTTTTGTCCATCATTGCCGGCGAGGGCGACTTGCCGCTTGAGATCGCCACAGCCTGTGAAGAGGCAAACATCCCCATCTGTATCATCGGCCTGAAAGGCTATGCGGAGGCGGATCGGTTCAGCGCCTATAACACGACCATGATCGGCTTAGGGGAGTTGGGCAAGGCCAGCAAGGCGATGAAGCGGGCCGGCACCAGCCATGTCGTTATGGCAGGCGGTATTGATCGGCCTGACATGCGGAACCTTAAACTTGATTTCGAAGCCATGCGCATGATGCCCAAATTGCTGAAGGCAGCGGGCAAGGGTGATAGCGCCCTGCTTGATTTCGTGCGCGATTTTGTGACGTCTAAGGGATGGCAAATCATCAGCCCCGCAAAGCTGATGGGGTCATTGAACGTGTCGGCAGGGGAGGCAGGCGCGTGCGAGCCTGACGAACAAGATTGGATCGACATCAAAAAGGGCGTCGCCATTGCCCGTGACTTGGGCAAGCATGATGTGGCCCAAGGGGCGGTTCTTGCCAACGGGTTTGTATTGGCGCTGGAAGCTGCTGAGGGCACCGACCAAATGTTGCGCCGGGTTGCCGACCTGCCCGCAGGGTTGCGGGGCACCGAGGATGACCGGGCCGGGGTGTTGGTAAAGGTCACCAAGCCTATTCAGGACCGTAACCTTGATTTGCCCACCATCGGCCCCCGCACCGTAGAGCTTGCCGCCGCCGCAGGCCTGAAGGGCATCGCGGTGGAGGCTGAAGGGTCACTGATCGTGGATCGTGAAGCGACTATCGCCAAGGCTGATGAGCTGGGCCTGTTTATCGAGGGCGTTGATATTAAAGA
>SPJK01029278.1_pt1 | contig 90858 bp, 84 predicted proteins | sample 3741771 | NCBI WGS metagenome assembly SPJK01 (sample SAMN10925997, study PRJNA522277) | cold seep metagenome | isolation source: Elba SIP-enriched marine methane seep metagenome, extraction at timepoint T2 | place: Italy: coast of Elba, Mediterranean Sea
AATGACCGTGATGGGCATTTCGGAGGTCGCGCCCAAAATCCCCAAATTGCTGGCACGTATTCGTGAAACCGCTGACGCGGCCATCGCGTTTGACCCTGACATTGTGTTGACGGTCGATGCCCCGGACTTTTCATTTCGGGTCCAGAAAAAATTGCAGAAGGCAGGCGGCCGCGCCAAGCGGGTGCATATGGTTGCCCCCACTGTATGGGCGTGGCGACCGGGACGGGCACGCAAGATCGCCCGGTTCCTTGATCATCTATTGGTTATCCTGCCGTTTGAACCGCCCTATTTTGAAGCCGAAGGGCTGGCCACGAGCTTTGTCGGGCATCCAATTGCGGATCGTGTTGCCGATTGGACGGAAGATGCGGCCACAGCCTTTCGCGCCCGTCATGATATTGGCACGGCGCAGCAGGTACTGGCCCTGTTGCCCGGATCACGTGGGGGGGAGGTGACGCGCCTGCTGCCCCTGTTCGGGCAGGTGCAGGCGCAGTTACAGGCCCGCTATCCTGATCTTATAACGGCCATTCCGGTGGTGGAGGGGGTTGCCGATTTGGTGGCCGCGCAAACTGCTGATTGGCAGACACCGCCACGGCTTTATCATGACAAGCAGGACAAGGACGGTCTGTTCGCAGCCGCCAATGCTGCGCTTGTAACATCAGGCACCGCCTCGCTAGAGCTAACAGCCGCCCGGGTGCCCATGGCAGTTGCCTATAAGGCGTCCCCCCTTACGGCGTTTATTTTACGCCGCATGGTGAAGGTGACGTATGGATCGCTGACCAACATAATGCTGGACCGCATGGCGATCCCGGAATTTCTGCAAGCCGACGCAACGGTTGAAGCATTAATGGGTGCGTTGACGCCCCTGCTTGATCCGGATAGCCCGCAGCGGCAAGCGCAATTGGCTGATCTTGATAAGGCGATTGATCTGCTGGGCCTTTACGGGCCATCGCCCGCCCAGAACGCGGCGCGCGTGTTATTATCATTGGATGGGGAGGCTGAACAGCCATGACGGATTTTCGCTATTTGCACACCATGATCCGGGTGTTTGATCTGGACAAATCAATTGCCTTTTATACCGGCCCGCTTGGCATGAAATTGTTAAGCAAGAATGACTTTGAAGGGGGCCGTTTTTCATTGGCGTTTTTGGGGTATGAGGCTGACCCCAATACACCGATGATTGAACTGACCCATAATTGGGATCAGGCAGAACCATACCAGATAGGCTCAGGCTATGGTCATGTGGCGCTGGGGGTCAGTGACCTTGATGCGGCCTGTGACGCGCTGGAAGCTGCGGGTGTTGATATTCCCCGCCGGCCCGGCCCAATGCAACACGGCTCAACTCGTATTGCCTTTATCGAAGACCCGGATGGATACAAAATTGAATTGATTGAACGGGCGTGATGGTTAGCCTATTTCACTTGAAATGCGGTTTCGATTCATCTCCACTTCGTAGCCGGACTACTTATTTCAAGTGAACAATAAAAAAACCCGCCTTCCGAAGAGGGCGGGTTCTTTGTTCTCAAGCTCTGGATTGACCAGAAAACCTAGCGGTCTACTAACGCTGGTCGATCGGCACGTAGTCGCGCATTTCGGGGCCAGTATAAAGCTGACGCGGGCGACCGATACGCTGGCTGGGGTCCTCGATCATTTCGTTCCACTGGGCAATCCAGCCGACCGTACGGGCCAAGGCAAAGATCACGGTGAACATTGTCGTCGGGAAACCAAGCGCCTTCAGGATAATGCCTGAATAGAAGTCCACATTGGGGTAGAGCTTCTTCTCGATGAAATATTCGTCCTTCAGGGCGATTTCTTCAAGCTGCTGGGCAACCTGCAGGATCGGATCATCGGTGATGCCCAGTTCGGCCAACACTTCATGAGCGGTCTTCTGCATCACTGTCGCGCGCGGGTCATAATTTTTGTAAACCCGGTGACCAAAGCCCATCAGACGGAACGGATCGTTCTTGTCCTTCGCCTTGGCAACATATTCGGCAGTACGATCAGGGGTGCCGATTTCGTTCAGCATGTTCAGGGCTGCTTCATTGGCACCGCCATGGGCAGGACCCCACAGGCAGGCAATACCCGCAGCAATACAGGCGAACGGGTTGGCACCTGATGAACCGGCCAAACGGACGGTGGATGTTGATGCGTTCTGTTCATGGTCAGCATGAAGGATGAAGATACGGTCCATCGCGCGTGACAGCACGGGGTTATCTTCCCAAGGTTCGCAAGGAACCGAGAAACACATGCGCAGGAAGTCCTGGCTGCGTGTCATTTGATTGCTGGGATAAACGAAAGGCTGGCCAATGGAATATTTATAGGCCATTGCCGCGATCGTCGGGATCTTTGCAATGATACGGTGGCTGGCAACAACGCGCTGATGCGGGTCATCAATGTCAGTTGAATCATGATAAAATGCTGACAGGGCACCGACGACACCAACCATGATAGCCATGGGGTGGGCGTCACGACGGAAGCCAGAGAAGAACTTGGACAGCTGCTCATGCACCATTGTGTGGTTGGTGATGGTGCTTGAAAATTCTTCCAGCTCTTCCTTATTGGGCAAACGGCCCTTTAGCAGCAGGTAGCTGACTTCGGTGAAGTCGCTTTGTTCGGCCAGTTGGCCAATGGGATAGCCGCCATGCAGCAGGACGCCCTTTTCACCATCAATATAGGTGATTTTTGATTCACAGCTGGCTGTTGATGTGAAGCCGGGGTCATAGGTGAACTGGCCCGTATCGGCGTAGAACTTGCGAATGTCTACGACTGAAGGGCCTGTTGAACCCCCAATGATCGGGTAGCTGACTGCCTTGTCGGCCGTCTTAATGTCGGCGGTCGAGTTATCTGACATGGGTTGCTATCTTCCTTTATAGTTATTGCCATAATCGGTCGGTTCCCGCAGCGAGGCACAATCCCCCACAGGGCCCGACTGATCTCCGGCGTGGGCGTGAAGGCCGTCAACCGGAAGGTCATGGGTCGTCATCTGTTACCGAATTACATATTCGGGGTTTCTTTCAGATGGTGACCAGGTTCATAGGGCAGATCAGATGCACCGGGATGGTGACGCCTGCAGCCCCAGATACGCAGGTAGTTGTTGCCCCATTAATAGCAAATTACGCGGGGTCAGTCACGCTGTTGACGGATTATCAGTGCCCAAAAAATCGGGTCAAACCGCCGCGCTATCCTTGATGCGGGCAAGTGATTCTTGGCGACCCAAAACCACTAAAATGTCAAAGATTCCAGGGCTTTGCGTCGTTCCCGTCAGGGCGGCACGCAGTGGTTGTGCCACCTTGCCCAATTTAAGGTCTTCTGCTTCGGCAAAGGCGCGAACGGCCTCATCAACTGATTCCAATGTCCATGCAGAATCCCCTTCAAGGGCATCATGCAACCGGCCCAGCATGGCGCGGGCGTCGTCGGTCAGCAGCTTGGTCGCCTTTTCATCATAGCCAAGCGGACGGGTGGCCAGCAGAAAGCGGCAGCCATCAGCCAGCGCCAGCAATGTTTTGGCGCGGGGCTTCAACTCAGGCATCAGGATGCGAATTTGCGCGGCAACCTCGTCAGAAACAGTGGCGTCCTGTTTCAACAGGGCCACCGTGTCGGCGGTCAGCCTGTCGTCATCAGCCTCACGAATATAGTTGCCGTTCAGATTTTCCAACTTGGCAAAGTCAAACCGCGCGGCAGATTTGCCAATGTCTTTCAGGTCGAACCAGTCGATGGCCTGTTGGGTTGAGAAAATTTCATCATCACCATGGCTCCACCCCAGACGGACCAGATAGTTCCGCATGGCTTCGGGCATATAGCCCATATCGCGATAGGCTTCGACGCCCAACGCGCCGTGGCGTTTGGAAAACTTAGCGCCGTCCGGCCCGTGGATCAGGGGGACATGGGCAAACACAGGCACGTCCCAGCCCAGTGCCTTATAGATATTGATTTGGCGCGCCGCATTGGTCAGATGGTCGTCGCCACGGATCACATGGGTGATGCCCATATCATAATCGTCAACAACGACAGCCAGCATATAGGTTGGCGTGCCGTCAGAACGCAGCAGGATCAAATCATCCAATTCCTTATTGGCGATTGTGACATCCCCTTGCACCTGATCCTTGATCACTGTTTCCCCGTCAAGCGGTGCCTTGAAGCGCACAACAAACGGCACACCGTCAGGCGCGTCAGCATCATCACGATCACGCCATGTACCGTCATACCGCATGGGGCGTTTTTCGGCGCGGGCCTTTTCGCGCATCGCTTCCAGTTCTTCTTGGCTGCAATAGCAGCGATAGGCATTGCCGCTTTCCAGCAATTGATTGACCACAGCGACGTGACGATCAGCCTGTGCAGATTGCGAGACAATGTCCCCGTCAATGTCGAGACCCAACCAATCAAGCCCCTCCATAATCTTGTCGATGGCGTCCTGGGTGCTGCGTGCCTTGTCCGTATCTTCAATACGTAGGCGGAACTGGCCACCATGATGACGGGCATACAGCCAGCAAAAAAGCGCGGTTCGGGCGCCGCCAATATGAAGATAGCCTGTTGGAGAAGGGGCAAATCGGGTTATGACTTGGCTCATGTGCGCACAACTTTATCTAACAAGGGGTAATGAGGGGGTGTCATGAATGACTGAATTGCCCCTTCATAACACAGGCCGGGGGCTGATGGAAAACAAGTCATCAGGTCGCGGTGCTGCCTTTATGGCGGCACAAGGGGGCCGATTGATCCTGTGGCTGCCCGTTGCTATGGCCTGCGGCATTGGCCTGTGGTTCAGTTTGGCCGCAACGCCGGGCGCGCTGACCTATGGCATAACCGCAGCGGCGGTACTGATTTGTGGGCTGGCTGTGCGGTTTGTCCCGTCATTGTCTGTCACAGCAGCCGTGCTGGCCGCCATGCTGGCCGGGTTTTTGTGGGTGGGCGCGCGGGCTGAGATGCAGGATGGCCCACGCGTGATGCGCGAAACGCCGCCTTTGGCCATTAAGGGCACAGTTGTGGATGTCAGCTTGCGCGATCATGGTGCCCGGCGCGTGATCCTGACGGATATGAGTGCCGGGGATTTATGGGGCCGGGCAGCCACGGCGATGCCTGATGGCTTGCCTGATAAGGCGCGGGTAACGATTCGTTATGGCGGCGTGGGCCTTGTGCCCGGCATGGTGATCAACACCAAACTGATTTTGCGCCCGCCGCCGGGGCCGGTGATACCGGGCGGATTTGATTTTGCCCGCACCGCTTGGTTCGACGGGATCGGGGGTGTTGGCTTTGCCCTTGGCCGGCCTGAGATTGTTGGCGTTGTGCCAGCCGGGCTGAATGGCGTGATGGTGCAGGCGCGGCTTGCCATCGCAGATCACATCAATGCGCGGTTAAGCGGCGATCAGGCCGCCCTTGCCATTGCCTTGTTGACCGGGTTTCGTGGCCCGGTGGATGAGGCTGTCTTGGATGATTTGCGCATTGCCGGGTTGGCGCATTTATTGGCGATATCCGGTTTGCATATCGGGTTGGTGGCTGGCGGCGTGTTTGTGATGCTGCGGCTGCTGTTGGTGGCTGCGTGGCTGCTGATCGGCACAAGACTACGCCAGCGTGACTGGCCCGCCAAACAAATCGCAGCGGGTGGTGCATTGTTGGCCGCAGCCATCTATCTTGGCCTGTCGGGCATGAACGTCCCTGCGGAGCGGGCCTTTATCATGACAGGGCTGGCCTTGGTCGCCGTTATGATGAACCGCATTGCGTTGAGTATGCGCCTTGTGGCGTGGGCGGCGCTGGCCATCATGATCATGCGCCCCGACAGTGTGATGAGCGCGGGCTTTCAGATGAGCTTCGCTGCCGTGACCGCATTGATTGCATTTTATGAAGCCATTCGGACACGCACTGCATTGTTGTTTGGCGACACTTGGGGGACCAAGTTGCGTGGCTATGTGATAGGACTGTTGTTGACAAGTGTCATCGCAGGGCTTGCCACCGGGCCTGTCGCGGCCTTTCATTTCGGGCGCGTTGCGGTGTTTGGCCTGTTGGGTAATCTGGCGGCCATGCCGATCATGGGGTTTGTGATCATGCCAGCCGGGATTATCGCGCTTGTGCTGATGCCGTTCGGGCTTGCAGGGATTTGGCTTGAGTTAATGGGCGCGGGTATCGCGTGGGTCACGCTGGCGGCGGGGTTTGTGGCGGACCTGCCATTAAGCGAACGGTTGATTGCAACCGGCCCGACCTATGTGCTGGCCCTGTTGTTTGCGGGGCTGGTGTGCCTGTGCCTGATTAAGGGGGCTGGCCGCCTTGTCGGTATAGTGCCTGCGCTATTGGGGGTGCTGCTGTGGACCACCGGGACACCGCCGCAAATTTTGATTGCCGAACAGGCTGCGTTGGTGTTGGTGGATCAGCAGGATGCAGCGCCGCAAATAACCCAAACGCGGAAACATGATTACACACAGTCCCATTGGTTGCGGGCCTTGGGATATGATGCGGGATCCAGCCAGCGGGCGTCATGCGACCGGATCGGGTGCCGCTTTGCATTACCGCATGGCGGCCATCTTGCGCAATTGTTTCAGCGCGAAGGGTTGGTTGAAGCCTGTCAGAATGCGGCCATCCTTGTGGCGCCGTTTCGGGTTTATGGCAAAACCTGTCCCGGCCCGTTGATTATTGATACCGGTGTGCTGGCAGGTCAGGACAGTATCAGCATCACCATTGTCGGCGGGAACATGACGCAGCACGCAGCAGCGCAGCATGCGCCGCGCTATGAGCTGACACATAGTGAAACAACACGCCATGCCCGGCACTGGGGTATCAGCAGCAACCCATCCTATTTGCAGGACAGGTTGAAAGCCGTTGCCGTTTGGAACGGGCAGGCGCGCCTGCGGGCTGCGCAAACGCGCTAGCACAAATTGCTCGCCAAAAACTTAGCCTAGTAAAATCGTAGCCTAGTAAAAGCGTAAAAGCCCAACCAGCTTGCCCTGTACCTTCACCCGGTCCGGGCCGAAGATCCGCGTTTCATAGGCGGGGTTGGCAGCTTCCAATGCAACGCTTTCCCCCTTGCGGCGCAGGCGTTTCAGGGTGGCTTCATTATCATCGACAAGGGCGACCACAATCTCGCCATTACCGGCGGTGTCACATTGCTGGATCAGCACTGTGTCGCCATCAAGGATGCCTGCCTCAATCATGGAATCACCCTCAACATTCAGGGCGTAATGGTCCCCTGATTTGAGGAGCGAGGGCGGCACATCCACCATTGTGGAATTGTCCTGCAATGCCTCAATCGGGGTACCCGCTGCGATCTTGCCCACAAGGGGGATCGACACAGTATCGGCCGCAGCAGCGGCACTGCGCGCAGCATCAAGGCTTTCAATATTTGAGCCGCCAGCATTTGAGCCACTGGCGGGCGACGCAACGCGGCCTGATTGGCCTGACGCTGTTTCAGGCAGTTTCAACACTTCCAATGCGCGGGCGCGATGGGGCAGGCGGCGGATAAAGCCGCGTTCTTCCAATGCCGTGATAAGACGGTGAATGCCTGACTTTGATTTCAGGTCCAACGCGTCCTTCATTTCTTCGAACGAGGGGGAGACACCCGATTCACGGATACGTTCGTGAATGAACAACAGCAATTCATGTTGTTTGCGCGTCAGCATGGGACACCTCTTTTTTTACAGAACAACCAAAAGTCGTCTTATTGGGTTTACCCCCAAATAAGGGAACAAACCATAAACTTACGTTTGTTCTACTTTTATTCGCATTGGTCGTCAAGGGCCAATTTATGCGCGCAGCAACAGCACCGGCACGTGGTCGCCAATTTCGGCAGCATCAGCCTGTGGCGGGCGAATGATCAGCCCGTCAGCGCGGGCAATGGCAGACAGTTGCGCACTGTCCTGCACCGCAAGGGGCGTGACCTGATCCCCCGCAATCGTTGCGCGGATATAGTCCTGGCGCGGCCCATTGGGCCGTAAAGCGGTGGTGAGGGTGAGGGCGCGCGCGTCATCATGACATTCAGACTGGCCGCAAAACCCTGCCAGCAATGGTTTCAGGAACAATCGCGCGGTCACCAGTGCCGATACAGGATTGCCCGGCAGGCCCAGTACAATCTGTTGACCACGTGTGCCGAACATCAATGGTTTGCCCGGCTTCATCGCCACTTTCCAAAAGTCGATTTCAACCCCGGCATCTTTTAGTGCCTGTTGCACATAATCATGATCACCGACGGAGGCCCCGCCGATGGTGACAAGGATGTCGAGGTCATGGGCACGTTCAACCGCCTTGGTAATAGTGGTCAGGTCGTCGGGCTGAATGCCAAGATCAATCGCGGTTCCGTCCCAGTCTTCGATCAGGGCAGCAAGGCCGATCGCATTGCTGGCAATGATTTGATCGGGGCCGGGGGCGCTGCCGGGCAAGACAAGTTCATCCCCGGTGGCAAGCAGGCCAACGCGCGGGCGGCGCATGACCGGCACCTCTGCATGGTTCATGGCAGCGAGCAAGGCAAGCTCAAACCCTGTAAGGCGCGTACCGGGGGCAAGGGGGGTGTCCCCGGCGCTAAAGTCCTGTCCCTTGGGGCGAATATGCTGCCCGGCTTTGACTGCCTGATTGATGGTGACCCGATCACCATCACGATCTGCATTTTCCTGAATGACCACAGCGTCGGCACCTGCGGGCATTGTGGCCCCGGTAAAGATGCGTACAGCCTGCCCGCTTTTTAGGGTGCCGTCATACCCCTTGCCCGCGGCGCTTTCCCCAACAAGGGGCAGGGTGACGGGCGCGGTGGCGCAATCAGCAGCGCAAACGGCATAGCCATCCATCGCCGACATGGCAGCGGGGGGCTGGGTGCGTTTTGCGGCAAGCGGTTTGGCCAGCACCCGCCCGTTTGCATCCTTCAAGGGCACAGAGCAAGTTTGCGGCGCATGACTGCTTTGTGGCGCAGGCAGCGCGGCAAGAATTTTTGCGCGGGCCTCGTCAACCGTCAGCATCAGTCAGTCCCGGCAGGATTTGGCATGTCGGGGGCGAATGTATAAAGGCCGGATTTGCCGCCGTCCTTATGGGTCAGGCGAATATCGGTAATCTGCATGGCGCGATCAACAGCCTTCAACATGTCATAGATGGTCAGGGCGGCGACGGACACGGCGGTCATCGCCTCCATCTCAACCCCGGTTTGGGCTGTGGTTTTGACGGTGGCGCTGATGCTGACGCCGCTGTCATCGGTGTCAAATGTCAGGGCGACCTTGGACAGGGGCAGTTGATGACACAGCGGGATCAGGTCAGCGGTTTTCTTTGCCGCCATAATGCCCGCCAATCGCGCGGTTGCGATGACGTCGCCCTTTTTGGCGGTTTGGTCTTTTAGCTGGGACAGGGCATCCGCGCTCATCCCAACGCGGCCTTGCGCGGTGGCGGTGCGGGCGGTCACATCCTTGGATGACACATCGACCATATGGGCGTTGCCTTGATCATCCAAATGGGTGAGCTTTTTATCAGACATGACTTCAGCCGTTGAGCAGATGTTTCGTGGCGGCGATCACATCATCCTGCCGCATCAGGCTTTCGCCAACAAGGAAGCTGTAGACGCCCATGTCGGCAAGGCGCTGCAAATCCTCATTCGTGTTGATGCCGCTTTCGGACACAATCACGCGATTGTCGGGGATCAGCGGCACCAGCCCGGCGGTGACATCCAATGATGTTTCAAAGGTGCGCAGATTGCGATTGTTGATCCCGATCAAACGACAGTTCAGGGGCAGGGCACGTTCCAGCTCTTCCTCATTATGCACTTCGATCAAAACATCCATGCCCGTTTCGTGGGCGGCCTCAACCAAAAGGGGGGCCATGAAATCATCGGTGCAACGCATGATGACCAGAATGCAGTCAGCGCCAAGGGCGCGGGCCTCAACCACCTGATAGGGGTCAACCATAAAGTCCTTGCGGATTACGGGCAGCTTGGTGGCGTTGCGGGCAGCCACCAGATAGGCATCGTCGCCCTGAAAGCTGGGGGCGTCGGTCAACACGGACAGGCAGGTCGCGCCGCCAGCTTCGTAACATTCTGCCAAAACAGGCGGGTCGAAATCTTCGCGGATCAAACCCTTGCTGGGGCTGGCTTTCTTCACCTCAGCAATCAGGGCGAACTCTTTCTTTTCAGCCTTTAGGGCCAGTTTGGCGGCAAAGCCGCGTGTGGGCGGCGCGTCATCGGCGCGGGCGCGCATTTCGTCAATTGATACCGCTTGTTTGCGGGCGGCAACTTCATCGCGCTTATAGGCGACGATTTCATCCAGAATGTCGGCCATCTATTTGCCCTCGTTCGACAGGGTGACCAAGGCGGCAAGCCTTGCCTTGGCGCTGCCATTATACATTGCGGCGGCGGCCTTGGCGGCACCGTCCTTCAGATCGCTTGCCTTACCAGCAACGATCAACCCTGCGGCGGCGTTTAGCAAGACAATATCGCGATAGGCGTTTTTCTCGCCATCCAACAACTTGGTTAATGCCGCGGCGTTGTGGGCAGGGTCACCACCAACCAGATCACTTGTTTGGGCAAGCGGCAGGCCCGCATCTTCAGGCGTGATGGTGAAATTTGTGACCTTGCCATCCTTTAACTGCGATACATGTGATGGCCCGGTTGTGGTTAATTCGTCCAGCCCGTCGCTGCCGTGGACAACCCACGCCGCGGTGCTGCCCAGATTATTCAATACATGGGCCAGTGGTTCGGTCCATTCAGATGCAAACACACCCAGCAATTGATAGGGCGCACCGGCAGGATTTGACAGAGGGCCAAGCAGGTTAAAGATGGTGCGAATGCCCAACTCAACCCTGATGGGGCCAACATGTTTCATGGCGCTGTGATGGGCGGGGGCAAACATAAAGCCGATGCCCGCTTCACGCACACAATGGCTGACCTGTTCTGGCGTGACATCAAGATTGACGCCCAGTGCCTCAAGCACCTGACTGGTGCCAGACTTTGAGCTTAGGGCGCGATTGCCATGTTTGGCGATGGGGATGTCATGGGCTGCCAGCACGAAGGCCACAGCGGTTGAAATGTTATAGGTGCCAGCACCGTCGCCGCCTGTGCCGCATGTGTCCATTGCGCCTGCGGGGGCATCAACCTTGGTGGCCTTGGCGCGCATCACTTTTGCGGCGGCGGCAATCTCGTCAACGGTTTCACCGCGCACGCGCAACCCAACCAAAAAGGCACCGATCTGCGCCGGGGTGGCATTGCCGGACATGATCACGTCAAACGCCGCCTCAGCCTCATCTGCGGACAGGATGGCCCCGTCTGCGATGCGCGCGATGGTGGCCTTCAAATCCTGATCAGGATTTGCGGATGTGGAAATAGCGGTCATGACCGATGCTCCCTATTAAAGGCCTCAGCCATATCAATGAAATTGCGCAGCAAATCATGGCCATGTTGCGAGGCGATGCTTTCAGGGTGGAACTGCACGCCGTGAACAGGGTGGGTTTTGTGGGCCAGGCCCATGATTAATCCTTCCTTGGTTTCGTAAGTGACTTACAGACAATCAGGCAGCGTGTCACGATCCACAATCAGGGAATGGTAACGCGTTTCTTCAAACGGGTTGGGCAGGCCCTTAAAGACGCTTTTATCAGTGTGATGAATGTCTGACATCTTGCCATGCATCACATAGGGCGCGCGGATGACATTGCCGCCATAGCTTTGCCCCATGGCCTGATGACCAAGGCACACGCCCAACATGGGAATGTCTGCGCCCACAGCGGCGATAAGGTCAAGGCAAATGCCTGCCTGATCGGGATCGCACGGACCGGGCGATAACAGGATCGCGGCGGGGTTAAGTTTCTTAACCTCCGCAACCGTGATCTTGTCATTGCGCACCACATGGGTGTCAGCGCCTAGACTATTAGGCCCGCCAAGCTCCCCCAAATAGTGAACAAGGTTATAGGTGAAACTGTCGTAATTATCGATAACCAGCAGCATCTTGTTTCCCCCGTCCTAATATCGCGACTGGCCGCGCTGGGCGAGGCGCTCTGCCTCCTCAGCGGCGCGGAACACAGCCTTCGATTTATCGACGGTTTCCTGATATTCAGCCTCAGGCTTGGAATCGGCAACAACGCCGCCGCCTGCCTGTACGTGCAACATGCCGTCCTTGATCACCCCGGTGCGCAGGGCGATGCAGGTATCCATTGATCCGTCAGCTGCGAAATAGCCAACGCCGCCTGCATATAGGCAGCGTTTTTCTTTCTCAAGCTCGTCAATGATTTCCATCGCCCGCACCTTGGGCGCACCTGACACAGTGCCCGCCGGGGCGCCTGCCATCAATGCCGCAATGGAATCGAAATCGTCAGACAAGTCGCCCTCGACGTTCGAGACGATATGCATGACATGCGAATAACGTTCGATAAAGAATTGGTCCGTGACCGTGACGGAGCCGATTTCGGCCACCCGGCCCACATCATTGCGCCCCAGATCAAGCAGCATCAGATGTTCTGACAATTCCTTGGGATCAGACAGTAGCTCGTCCTCAAGCGCCTTATCCTCGGCATCGTCATAGCCGCGCCGTCGTGTGCCCGCGATGGGACGAACGACAACTTTGCCGTCGCGCGTCTGCACCAGAATTTCGGGGCTGGACCCTGCCACCTGAAATGTCCCGAAGTTCAGGAAATACATATAGGGCGATGGATTGGTCCGGCGCAGGGCGCGGAACAATTCAAATGGGGGCAGGGTGAAGCGGCGCATAAATCGGTGCGACGGGACAACCTGAAAAATGTCCCCGGCGACGATATACTCTTTCGCCTTTTCCACCATCAGCAAATAGGTGTCCTTGCCGGTGTTGGAAATGATTTCCGGTTTTTCCAGCGGCTCGTCAAAGTCAATGGCAGGCTGGCTGAGAGGGCGGTTCAAATCCGCCACCGCATCATTCAACCGTTCAACCGCCCGATCATACGCAGCGGTGGCGCTGATCCCTTCGGCGGGATAGACGGGCGTGACGATGGTGATCATGTCACGTACGGAATCAAACACCGCCATGATGGTCGGGCGCATAAAGATAAAGTCTGGAATGCCCAGAATATCCGGCGGGCAATCAGGCAGGTCTTCGATCAGACGAATACCGTCATAGGCCATATAGCCGAACAGCCCCGCAGACATGGGCGGCAACCCGGCGGGCATATCAATGCGGTTTTCACGAACCAAGCGGCGCAACGCGGTCAACGTGTCTTCTGCCATCGGCTCAAAAGCTTCAAGGTCATGACGCGCCTTGGTGTTCAATTCAGGCTTGTTCCCGCGGGCACGAAAAATCATGTCAGGCTTCATCCCGATAAAGGAATAACGGCCACGCACCGCGCCACCTTCAACGGAATCGAACAGGAAGCTCATCGGGCGGTCGGCGCACAGCTTCATATAGGCAGAAACAGTGGTTTCCAGATCGGCCACATGCTCTGTAAAGACCAGCTGCGGGGAGCCGTCCTCATATACCTTTTTGAAGTCTGTAAATGAGGGCAGGGGTGTCATTACTGCAAGTCACCTTCGTCTATGATGCCAACGGCACGATCAACAACGGTTTGGTTGATGGTCACGCCCAGTTCGTCCTGCACTGCCACCTGATAGTGGCGCAGCATTTCATTGGCAAGCACTGCGTTAAAGTCTTCACGCATGGCGGCGAATTGCGCAGGCGCATCAGCGGCTGAAAACCGTTGAATGCCCGTCAGCTCTGCAATGATATAGGTGCCATTGTCGCCACCGGCTTCAACAATTTCGCCCGGTGCTTCGGCGTTGAACAAAACCTCAACCGCGGCCTGTGACAGGCTTTCATGTTTAACATAGCGATTGACGGCAAGGGCCTGTTCGATTTTGACGCCCAACTCCTCTGCCACCTTATCAAGGTTGCCAGCGTCGCGCACCTGATTGCCAACGGTCAGCGCCCGGGTTTGTGTCAGGGCCGTTGCCTCGCGCTGTTTCCATGTGGTCAATACCTGATCCTTCACATCTTCAAACGGCTTGAGGGTCGCAGGGATCACTTCATCAAGACGCAGAACGATAAAGCCGCCCTCGACTGTTTCCAGCAGCAGGCTTTCAATGCCCGGCAACAGGGTGTTGACCTCATCCAATAAAGCGGGGTCAGCGGCAATCACGTCATGGGGTGTGCCTGTTTGATCACGTCCGGCAGCATCAACAATCACGCCATGGTCAACCGACAGGCCCGCTGTGGCGGCTGCGGTTTCAAGATCGGCACCACCTGCGCGCTCATCCTCCAGCGCGTTGACGACATCGAACAACATGTCTGCGGCGCGTTCTTCCTGTAGTTCCAGCAGCATCTTGGCCCGCACTTCATTATAGGCGGGGCGATCAGCGGGGGTGACAGCAATCGGGCTGACAAGGGTGGGGCCAAAGCCTGTGTCTACAGGGTCAGACAATGCACCAATTTCAATGGCGAAGCCGACACCGGCTGGGGCGTCGATCACATCATTCAACAGCACATCGCGCAGGATCAAATCATCATCTGTTTTGTCCAGCATGTCTTTGGCAACAGCCAATAAGGTTTCACCTGCATTGACGCGGGCGCGTGCTGTGCTGACAGCGGCCTGATCGGGGAAGACAGCCAAAACCATGTCCCGCGTTTCTGCAGCGCCCAGCGCATGTTTGCGGCGGTCATAATGGTTCTTGATTTCATCTTCATCAATCGTGATGCCTTCGGCCAACATCGCCGCAGTGATATGCAACACGGACAGATTGCGATATTCAGGCGCGGTAAAGGGGCCGGGCGTTGCCTCGTAATAGGCTTTTAACGTCGCCTCATCCGGTGTGGCGATGTCATCAATGTTGATGGCGGGCAAAACCACATAGCGGGCAGCGCGCTGTTCTGCGCGGCGCTGGAACAGGGCGGCGGCCATTGCCTTGGGCGCAATTGCGGCAGAGGTAACCGCGCCGACAATCTGTTCACGCAACAGGTCGGTCCGCATGGCCTGCAAAAATTCTTCTTCTGCATAGCCCATTGACCGCAGGGTTTGGTCAAAGCGCAGGCGATCAAACTTGCCGAAATCATCTATAAAGGCAGGGGACGCGCGCAGCGCTTCCTGCAATTGGGCGTCGGTGACGGTAAAACCGTTTTGCGCCGCAACCTCGGTAAAGATGGCGCGGGCCACCAAATCACCGGCAACCTGATAGTGCAGGCCCGCAGCAACGGCGGCCTGCTGGTCAACAGCCTGCCCCGATTCCACCTGTATCCGGCGCATTGTGCGCTGGAATGCGCGTTGGAACGCGGCCTCGGTCACTTTTGTTTCGCCGACAACAGCAACAGATTGGGTGTTATTGGTCAAAAAGATCCCGTTGATGCCCCACAGCGCGAAGCTGGCGATAAGCAACCCAAAGAAAATCTTTGCGACCCAACTGGCCGCGGCATTGCGCAGAATTTCGAGCATTTCGGTCTTTCAAATCATTCGTCACTAAACAGACAAGTATGCCGCAAACATGAACCAGGACGCAGGCGTGCCGCTGATTTGCCGTTCGTGGCAGATTGGCCCGCCTTTATAGGGGGGTTGACCCGCCCTGCCAAGCGCGCCATATGGCTCTTTTTACAAATAAGGCCATGAAAGTGGCCCTTGGGTATGGAGAGTGGATCAATGGCCAAGCCGACACCGCTGGTAGCCGGAAACTGGAAGATGAACGGGCTGAACACCGCCCTTGCGGAAATTGAGGCTTTGTCAGGTTTGCTGGGCGGCAAGGATACGCCTGCCTGTGATGTCATGATTTGCCCGCCTGCCACGCTGTTATCGCGGCTTGCCGATGCGGCTGACGGCTCCTCAATCGCGGTTGGGGGGCAAGATTGCCACCAGAATGTCAGTGGTGCCCATACTGGCGATATTTCTGCCCAGATGCTGAAAGATGCCGGTGCCAGCGCCGTTATTGTCGGCCATTCAGAACGCCGTGCCGATCATGGGGAAAGCGATAAAACCGTCCATGACAAGGCTGTCGCAGCGTGGGACGCGGGCCTGAAGGCCATTATTTGCGTTGGAGAGACCGAATCACAGCGCGACGCGGGCGAAACCATTCAGGTGGTTGAGGGGCAATTGGCAGGCTCCATCCCCGAAGGGGCAACAGCAGACAATATGGTCGTGGCCTATGAGCCTGTTTGGGCCATCGGTACCGGACGTACCCCCACCGCAGATGATGTCGCCGCAGTCCACGCCGCGATGCGCGCCGCGCTCGAAGCCCGCTTTGGTGCCGAAACCGGCGGCAGTGTTGCCCTGCTTTATGGCGGTTCGGTCAAGCCGGGTAACGCGGTTGAACTGATGGGGGTTGCCAATGTAAACGGCGCGCTTGTCGGTGGTGCCAGCCTGAAGGCTGCCGATTTTGACGGTATTATTGACGCCTATCGGGGGTGATTTTGCCCTATTACCTCGCATGACCCTGCCGGATCATGGGTGGCGGGATAGGCCGCAGAAAGGGCATGCCGGGGTTTTGCTGCCAGACCGGCAGGAAACTGCGCTTGCCACCGGGGGGTAAGGGGGCTAGATATGCGGCTTAATGTCGGGTCACCATCCGGGGCCAGATAGGTTAAAAGCCGCCTTTATTTTGTTCGGGATCATTCGATTATGGATCAAGTATTATTGGTCATTCATTTGCTGGTTGCGATTGCCCTTGTGGCGACCGTTCTGTTGCAGCGGTCTGAAGGCGGCGCACTTGGTATTGGTGGCGGCGGCGGTGGCGGCGGCATGATGTCGGCACGCGGGGCAGCCAATGCCCTGACGAAGGCGACCGCATGGTTGGCTGCGGCATTCTTTTTGACCTCAATCGGTTTGACGATTCTGGCGCGCCAGAATGTGAACGAGCCATCATTGCTTGATACAATCAATGAAGTGGACAGCGAAACCGGCATTTCATTGCCGGTGGCACGTGACACCGATGCGGCAACCGAAGATGACGGCGCACCGCAAATTCCTGTCACGGATCAATAGTCAGTGCGATGGTCTGACCCGATAAATCAGGGTCAGACGATAGCTTTCCTACCTTTGAAATTCAGTCATTTGTCAGGGGCACATGTGGCCCCGGCACAGCTTTATTCTTTTGTTTTGAACACAGCGGCAAAAGGTTTGGGCAGCTTTGTCTGTTTGGGCTTCCTCTTTGCTGCGAATCGTATAAGGTGAACGTCCATGACGCGGTATATATTCATAACCGGCGGCGTGGTTTCCTCGCTTGGCAAAGGGCTTGCATCAGCGGCATTGGGCGCACTGCTCCAAAGCCGGGGCTTTTCTGTCCGCTTGCGAAAACTCGACCCCTATCTAAATGTCGATCCCGGCACGATGAGCCCTTATCAACATGGTGAGGTGTTCGTCACCGATGACGGGGCTGAAACCGATCTTGACCTTGGTCACTATGAACGGTTCACGGGCGTGTCTGCGCATCAGTCAGACAATGTGACCACCGGGCGGATCTATCAAACCATTCTGGCCAAGGAACGGCGCGGCGATTATTTGGGGGCGACTGTGCAGGTCATTCCCCACGTTACCGACGCGATCAAGGAATTTGCCATCTCGCCAGTTGCGCGTGATGACGAGGAGGAGCCGGACTTCGTTCTGTGTGAAATCGGCGGTACTGTCGGCGATATCGAAGGGTTGCCGTTCTTTGAAGCCATTCGCCAATTGGGGAATGAGCTTGGCCCCGAACGGGCAGCCTTTATCCATCTGACGCTGGTGCCCTATATTCCCAGCGCGGGTGAGTTGAAGACCAAGCCGACACAGCATTCTGTGAAGGAATTACGCTCCATCGGTATTCAGCCTGATTTGCTGTTGTGCCGGTGTGACCGCGAAATCCCTGAGGGGGAGCGTCGCAAGATTGCCGCGTTCTGTAATGTAAGGCCGCAAAACGTCATTCAGGCGTTGGATGTGGGCACGATCTATCAGGTGCCGATTGCCTATCATCAGCAGGGCTTTGACGATTGCATTCTGAATCATTTCGGTATCACGGACGCGCCTGCGCCTGATCTGACACGTTGGGAAACCATCACCCAGCGTGTGGTGGAACCTGAAGGCGAAGTGACCATCGGCGTTGTTGGTAAATATGTGCAGCTTTTGGACGCCTATAAGTCCTTGAACGAGGCGCTGGCCCATGGCGGCATTGCCAATAATGTGAAGGTTAATGTTGACTGGATCGACGCCGAGATTTTTGAGCGTGAGGACGTTGCCTCCCACCTTGAACATGTGGATGGGATTTTGGTCCCCGGCGCCTTTGGGGAGCGTGGCTCCTCTGGCAAATTGGCGGCTGTGAATTTCGCCCGCACCCGTGACGTGCCGTATTTCGGTATTTGTTTCGGGATGCAGATGGCCTGTATTGAAGCAGCGCGTAATCAGGCCGGTCTTGAAAGTGCAACCACATCGGAATTTGGCAGCGATGCGGCCAATCCCTTGGTCGGTTTGATGACCGAATGGATGCAGGCGGGTGAGTTGCAGCAGCGCAATGTTGATTCGGATATGGGCGGCACCATGCGTCTTGGCGCGTATGAAGCGGCGTTGAAAGACGGCAGCAAGGTTGCTGAAATTTACGGCACGACCAAGATTTTTGAACGCCACCGCCATCGCTATGAGGTGAATATGGTCTATCGTGAGGTGCTGGAGCAGCAGGGGCTGATTTTTTCTGGCGCGTCGCCTGACGGTTTGTTGCCCGAAATCGTCGAACGACAGGACCATCCGTGGTTTATTGGCGTTCAGTTCCATCCTGAGCTAAAGTCAAAGCCATTCGCGCCGCATCCCTTGTTTGCCTCCTTCATTCAGGCAGCTATGGTGCAGTCCCGCCTCGTTTAAGGAGCATGCGTTTCATGTCCGATCATAAAGTTTCAGTTGGGCCGTTGCAGATGGCCAACGACATGCCGCTGACCATCATTGCAGGGCCCTGCCAGATGGAAAGCCGCGACCATGCGTTTGATATGGCCGGGGCGTTGAAAGAAATTTCAGAACGGCTGGGCTTTGGGCTGATTTACAAAAGCAGCTTTGACAAGGCCAACCGGACGTCATTGGGCGGCCAGCGTGGTCTGGGCATTGACAAGTCTCTGGCGGTGTTTGCTGATCTGAAAAAGGAATTGGGCCTGCCGACCCTGACGGACATTCATGAAAAAGACCAATGCGCCGACGTGGCAGAAATTGTGGACGTCATGCAAATCCCGGCCTTTTTGTGCCGTCAAACCGATCTGTTGATTGCGGCGGCCCAAACCGGTGCGGTGATCAATGTAAAGAAAGGGCAGTTTCTGGCCCCTTGGGACATGAAAAATGTGGTCGCCAAACTGACCGAAAGCGGCAATGACCGTGTGCTGGTCACGGAACGTGGTGCCAGCTTTGGCTACAACACGCTGGTAACAGATTTGCGCGGCCTGCCGATCATGCGCAAGGACACCGGCATGCCCATCGTGTTTGACGCCACCCATTCGGTGCAACAACCGGGCGGGCAGGGCGGCAGCTCTGGCGGGCAACGGGAATTTGTGCCCGTATTGGCGCGCGCAGCGGTATCTGTCGGCCTGGCCGGTGTATTTATGGAAACCCATCAGGACCCTGACAATGCGCCGTCTGACGGGCCGAATATGGTGCCGCTTGACCAGATCGAAGGGCTGATCGGGGATCTGATGGCATTTGATAAGCTGGCGAAAGAACGGCCTGTAACTATCTGATTTTTAACGATATTGGGGATATGTAAATGGCGGGACCGGCAGCAGCAAAAACAGTAACATGGGGCAGCCGCCTCTCTTTCATCATGGCATCGGTCGGTGCTGCGGTGGGGCTGGGCAATTTTTGGCGTTTCCCCTATACCGCCGGTGAAAATGGCGGCGGGGCCTTTGTCGGTGTGTATCTGATTTGCATGTTGGTGATCGCTGTGCCGTTGGTCTTGACGGAGCTTATGATCGGCCGCCGCGCCCGTCATTCAGCGGTCGGTTCGGCCCGACAGTTGAGTGTTGAGGCAACGGGCAAACCCACATGGGCCATCATTGGCTGGTTGGGCATGTCGGCCACTTTCCTGATTGTGACGTTCTATTCCGTCATTGGTGGTTGGGTCATCAATTTCACCGTCGAAGGGTTCACCAATGGCTATGCCACGTCGGTTGAGGAAGCAGGCGCGGTCTTTGACAATCTGCTGGCAGACCCGTGGCGGCTGACGCTCTATCACACCTTGTTCATGATCATCACCGTTGCCATCCCCGCACAGGGGGTGAAGGGCGGCATTGAACGGGCGGTCAATGTGCTGATGCCGGCGCTGTTCCTGCTGCTGTTCGGGTTGATGGTCTATGGCATGTTTTCAAGCGGCTTCTCAGAAGGCGTCGCCTACATGTTCAGCTTTGATTTCACCAAAATCACGCCGGATGTTGTGTTGGCTGCAACCGGGCAGGCGTTTTTCTCGGTCGGTGTCGGGATGGCGATCCTGATCACTTACGGTGCCTATTTGGACAAGACCACCAATTTGGTTGAGGCGGGGTTGATCGTCAGCCTTGCCGATACGGGCGTGGCGATCATGGCGGGTCTGGTGATTTTTCCGATTGTGTTCACCTATGGGCTTGATCCTGCGGGCGGACCGGGGCTGATCTTCGTGACCTTGCCCGTGGCCTTTGCCCAGATGGGCTTTGGCGGGGCGTTAGGCTCTGTCTTCTTTTTGCTGATCCTTGTGGCGGCGATCACGTCGTCCATTGCGATTATCGAAATCACCGTGTCCTGGGCAGAGGACAAGGGCTATGACCGCAAGAAAAGCGCCATAATCTCAGGCTTTATAATCTGGTTATTGGGCTTCGGGACGGTCTTTTCATTCAATGAATGGTCCAATTTCTTCCCGCTGGGCTTTATCGGCCTGTTTGAGGGCAAGACGATCTTCGATGCGCTCGACTTCATCACGGGGCAGTTCATGCTGACCTCAGGCGGGTTGCTGCTTGCCATCTTCGGCGGCTGGATTTTATCAGCCGAGGTTGTGTGTGAAGAATTCGGCTGGCGTCCGGGCAGCATCATGTTTGTGGCCTATCGGGTGATGTGCCGCTTTATCATCCCCCCGGTGATCGGTACCATGATCATTTCCGTCCTGATTGGCTAATAGCGGTTTTCCCGCGCCATATGGCCTGATCGCGGGCAAATCTACGCAGCATGGTGACAGGTCTTTTCTAATATGTCCCGGTCGGCTAAAACCGGGGCCACATCCGTTTCAATCGCTCGATTCAGAGGAAGTTTCATGTCCGCCATTATTGATATCCGTGCCCGCGAGATTTTGGACAGTCGCGGCAATCCCACCGTTGAAGTTGACGTCACGCTGGAATCAGGGGCCGCAGGCCGCGCCGCAGTGCCGTCAGGGGCCTCAACCGGTGCCCATGAAGCTGTAGAGCTTCGCGATGGCGGTGACCGCTATAAGGGCAAGGGCGTGTTGAAGGCTGTTGAAGCGGTCAACACTGAATTGTTTGAGGCGCTGGGCGGCATGGATGCCGAAAACCAGATCGGCCTTGACCGTTTGATGATGGAAATAGACGGCACACCGAACAAGGCGCGCCTTGGTGCCAATGCCATTTTGGGCGTGTCGATGGCGATTGCCAAGGCCGCTGCGGAAGAACAGGGCACACCGCTTTACCGTTATGTTGGTGGCGCATCTGCCCGCATCTTGCCGGTGCCGATGATGAACATCATCAATGGCGGCGAACATGCCGACAACCCCATCGACGTGCAGGAATTCATGATCATGCCCGTCGCCGCAGAGACGCTTGCCGACGCTGTGCGCATGGGGTCTGAAGTATTTCACACGTTGAAGGCCGGGCTGAAAGCTGCCGGGCACAACACCAATGTCGGGGACGAGGGCGGCTTCGCGCCGGGCCTGAACTCAACTGACGAGGCATTGCAATTCATCATGAAGGCGATTGAAGAAACCGGCTACAAACCTGCCGAAGACATCTATATCGCGCTTGATGCCGCCTCCACCGAATTTTACGCCGATGGCAAATATAACCTGAAGGGTGAGGGCAAGGTCCTCGATGCCGGGGGCATGGTCGATTATTATGCTGACCTGTGCGCCCGTTATCCCATCATCTCAATCGAAGACGGCATGGCCGAAGATGATTGGGCTGGATGGAAGGCATTGACCGACGCGATTGGCGACAAGGTTCAGTTGGTCGGTGATGACCTGTTCGTGACCAACCCCGCCCGCCTTGCTGACGGGATTGATCAGGGGGTTGCCAATTCAATCCTTGTGAAGGTCAACCAGATCGGCACGCTGACCGAAACATTGGAAGCTGTTGAGATGGCCCACAAGGCCAGCTATACCGCTGTTATGTCTCATCGGTCGGGCGAAACCGAGGACGCAACAATTGCAGATCTCGCTGTTGCCACAAATTGCGGGCAGATCAAGACAGGCTCTCTCGCGCGGTCAGACCGGTTGGCCAAATACAATCAGTTGATCCGTATTGAGGAAGAGCTGGGCGCAACTGCCGAATATGCAGGGCGCAGCATTCTAAAATAGCGCTCTCTTTTGTGCTCACGGCAATTCGCGCCATTTTACATTGACGCTCATGCCTCTGCGAGGGCGCTCGAAAAGTCGGCGCACCTTAGCTAGTCAGGTAGTCGCGTCTAGCGATGGGGCGGGGCATCCGTCTCGCCAGCCAGCCAATCCAGATAGGGCGCATGGCCAGCCACGAATGGCCACGCAATAATACAAGGCACGTCATAGGGATGGCGTGCCCTTATTGTTTCCTCAATCAGGGGAAAGCGGTCAGCGCGGCCCTTCATGATCATCACGCATTCGCGATCATCGGCAATCTCGCCCTGCCAGCGATATAGCGACCTTGCCCCGTCAATCAGATTGGCACAGCCGATCAACTGCGCATCAAGCAGTGCATGGGCAATCTGTTCTGCACATGCCTGATCGGGGCAGGTGACATAGATTGAGATAAACTGATCTGCATTGATCTGGCGGGTTTCTGCCATTTTCCATTGACCCCGACTCGCTGGCGTGATTCTCTATGCTCAGGTGATTCGGTCAGTGTCACAAGTGACAATGATGTGACGAATCGGAGCGACGGTTACTAAGAAAGGGGGGGCCTTGCAATCATGACGTTTCAGGAACATTTGCTGGAACGATTGCGCATCTGGGCGATCCCTATCGGCTGTTTCATCACCATCACCTATTTTTCGGTACATGCCATTTTCGGCGAACATGGGTTGCGGTCCTATTTCTCTCATGATGAGCAATTGGCCCAATTACTTGTCGAAAAAGAGGAAATTTCCACCCGGCGTGAGGCGTTGGAAGTGAAGGTGCAACATATGCGCCCCGGTTCCCTCGACCCTGATTTGCTGGAGGAGGAGGCCCGCAAGGCATTGGGCTTTGGCCGGGCAGATGAATATCTGGTAATCGTGCCGAAATCACGATAGATGTTTTTCCTGTTTTTATGTAAAAACAAAATAATCCTTTAATATCAATATATTGTTAAATTTGCAATGTTGGTTTGGTCTATTCAAACTGACATGAAACGGGCGTATAGTCGTGGTTCCATAACAAGAGGGACCAGTTCATGGCTCGCACGCCCGGCGCTAAACGCCCAGCCACCACCAAGAAAACCGCCACCAAAGCAAAAACAGCACGACGAAAGCCGGTAAAACCCGCGGCCCCCAAGGTCACCGGGGATGAGCTTTTGACCTATTACCGTGACATGTTGTTGATCCGCCGTTTTGAAGAAAAGGCAGGCCAGCTTTACGGCATGGGGTTGATCGGTGGGTTTTGCCATCTCTATATCGGGCAGGAGGCTGTGATCGTCGGCACAATGGCTGTGGCGAAAGAAGGTGACCAGACCATCACCGGTTATCGTGATCATGGGCACATGCTGGCATGTGGGCTGGACCCCAATGGCGTCATGGCGGAATTGACCGGGCGCGAAGGCGGGTTAAGCCGGGGCAAGGGTGGCTCCATGCACATGTTCTCAAAGGACAAGGAATTTTACGGCGGTCACGGCATTGTGGGGGCGCAGGTGCCGCTGGGCACCGGGTTGGGTTTCGCCAACAAATATCGCGGCAACGATAATGTGGCGCTGGTGTTCTTTGGCGATGGTGCGGCCAATCAGGGCCAAGTCTATGAAAGTTTCAACATGGCAGAGCTGTGGCAATTGCCCGTTCTGTATGTGATCGAAAACAATCAATATGCGATGGGCACGTCAATCACCCGTGCCTCGTCCCAGCCTGCCTTGCATAAACGGGGGGAAAGTTTCTCGATCCCCGGACGTGAGGTTGATGGCATGGATGTGTTGGCAGTGCGTGATGCCGTAGCCGAAGCACTGGCCGAAATTCGCGCCGGCAACGGCCCGCAAATTTTGGAGATGATGACCTATCGTTATCGTGGTCATTCCATGTCTGATCCTGCCAAATACCGCACCAAGGATGAGGTGCAGCGCATGAAGGCAGAGCACGACCCCATTGATCAGGTCAAGGCACGTCTGCTGGCAGATGGTTTGGCAAGCGAGGCTGATTTGAAAGATATTGATAAGCAGGTGAAGGCCGTTGTGGCGCAGGCCGCAGACTTTGCGCAGGACAGCCCCGAACCTGATCCGTCAGAACTATACACCGACATCCTTGTTGAAGTTGGGGAGGCCAGCTAATGCCCGTATCTATTTTGATGCCCGCCCTAAGTCCGACAATGGAAGAAGGCACGCTCGCCACATGGTTGGTGAAGGAGGGCGATCTTGTTGAGGCTGGCGATGTCATTGCCGAGATAGAAACCGACAAGGCCACGATGGAGGTTGAGGCGGTGGATGAAGGCACGCTTGCCAAAATCTTGGTGCCTGCCGATACAGAAGAAGTAAAGGTCAACACGCCCATCGCAATCCTGTTGCTTGAGGGCGAGGACGAGGCCGCGTTGGCAGGCTTTGATGCTGGCAGTGATAATAACAGTGGCGGCGGGGTTGCCTCTGCTGAAGAAGCCGCGCCGGTTTCCGCACCGCTAGCAGCGAAAGCCAAAGCCGCTGAAGTGTTGGCTGACCCTGCAATTCCCGACGGCACGCCGATGGTGCAACTAACGGTGCGCGAAGCCTTGCGCGATGCCATGGCCGAAGAAATGCGCACCGATGATAATGTCTTTGTGATGGGTGAAGAAGTCGCCCAATATCAGGGCGCTTATAAGGTCACTCAGGGCTTGCTGGAAGAATTTGGCGACCGCCGTGTGATCGACACGCCGATCACTGAATATGGCTTTGCCGGGCTTGGCACAGGGGCTGCCTTTGCGGGCCTGCGTCCGGTGGTTGAGTTTATGACCTTTAACTTTGCCATGCAGGCGATTGACCACATCATCAACTCTGCTGCCAAGACGCTCTATATGTCTGGCGGGCAGATGGGGTGCCCGATTGTGTTCCGCGGTCCCAACGGGGCCGCATCCCGCGTGGCGGCGCAGCACAGCCAGGATTATGCGCCGTGGTATGCGTCGATACCGGGGTTGAAGGTTGTCTCGCCCTACAGTGCGGCGGACGCCAAAGGGTTGTTGAAAGCAGCAATCCGCGATCCCAACCCTGTGGTCTTTTTGGAAAATGAGTTGATCTATGGTCAGTCCTTCGATGTGCCTGATCTTGATGATTATGTCTTGCCAATCGGCAAGGCCAAGGTGGCGCGCGCAGGCGCAGACGTTACGTTGATTGCGCATTCAATTTCCGTTGGCACTTGCTTGGCAGCGGCTGATGCCCTTGCCGGTGAAGGTGTCGATGCGGAGGTGATTGATTTGCGCACCGTCCGACCGCTCGACATGCCGACGATCATCAAGTCGGTGCAAAAAACCAATCGCGCCGTGACGGTCGAAGAGGCCTTCCCCGTCTGCGGTATGGGGGCGGAACTTGCCGCAACAATCATGACACAGGCGTTTGATTATCTCGACGCCCCGGTTACCCGCGTCACGGCAAAGGATGTGCCCATGCCCTACGCTGCCAATCTTGAAAAACTGACATTGCCCACCGTGGCAGATGTCGTCGCAGCGGCAAAAGCCGTTTGCTATCGCTAAAGGGAGGGACCGAAAAATGCCTATTGCCATTTTAATGCCTGCCCTAAGCCCCACAATGGAAGAGGGGACGCTGGCCACATGGTTGGTGAAGGAAGGCGATCAAGTTGCGGCCGGTGACGTCATCGCTGAAATAGAAACCGACAAGGCGACGATGGAAGTTGAGGCGGTCGAAGAAGGCACGCTTGCCAAAATTTTGATCGCTGCAGACACGGACAATGTGGCGGTTAACACGCCCATCGCAATCTTGTTGGAGGAGGGGGAGGACGCCAGCGCCCTTGACGGTTTTGACCCCGGCGCAGGTCGCGGTGGTGCGACTGCCCCTGCAGCAGACGCGCCAACACCCGCAACGCCCGCTGACGAAACGCCTGTACCCGCTGCGCCAACAGCCGCAGCCGCCCGAACAGGCGACCGGATTTTTTCCAGCCCCTTGGCCCGCCGCATTGCCGGGCAGCAGGGGGTTGACCTTGCCGCGCTGACGGGGACCGGCCCCAAAGGCCGCATCGTGAAAAAGGACGTGGAAGACGCCATCGCCACAGGTGTTGCGAAAGGCGTCGCGAAAGGTACTGCGTCATCGCCGCAAATGGCGCCAAGCTATGAATCTGAATTCATTGCTTTCGATTCCATGCGTAAAACCGTGGCAAAACGGATGAAAGAGTCGAAAAATGAGGTGCCGCACTTCTACCTGACGGCGGAGGCGAATATCGACATATTGCTCGGCGCTCGTAAGCGGTTGAATGACAGCCGTGGCAGCAAGGTGTCGGTCAATGATTTCATTATCAAGGCGTGCGCCCATGCCCTGATGGCGGAACCTGATGCCAATGTCAGCTTCGCCTCGCAAGGGGGTAAGGATGGCCGCTTGATGCATCACACTGCTGATATTTCTGTCGCCGTTGCGCTTGATGGTGGGTTGGTGACCCCGGTCATAAAATCGTGTGAGTTAAAGGGCTTGGTCGGTATTTCGGAAGCCATGCAAGATCTGGCATCACGCGCACGCGACCGCAAATTAGCGCCAGAGGAATATCAAGGCGGCAGCTTCTCAATCTCCAATCTGGGCATGTTCGGAGTCAAGGAATTTTCTGCCGTTATCAACCCGCCGCAGGGGGCCATATTGGCCGTCGGTGCGGGTGAAAAACGACCCGTCGTGCTGGATGACGGGCAGCTTGGCGTGGCCACAATGATGTCCATGACGCTGAGTTGTGATCACAGAACGATCAATGGTGATGTGGGGGCAAAGCTCCTTAAAAGCATCAAAATGCATCTTGAAGATCCGATGTTGATGCTGGGTTAGGGAGCAAAAGCCATGCAAACAAGCACAAAAAACTTCGATTTGGTTGTGATCGGTGGCGGCCCCGGTGGCTATGTCGCCGCCATCCGGTCAGCCCAGCTTGGACTTAAAACCGCCCTTGTCGAGCGCGAGCATTTGGGCGGTATTTGCCTCAATTGGGGCTGTATCCCGACCAAGGCGCTGTTGCGCTCTGCTGAGGTGCTGGACCTGATGGAACGGGCTGACGAATTTGGCCTTTCCGCCGACAATATCAGCTTTGATCTCGACAAGATCGTTGCCCGGTCCCGCAAGGTTTCGGGCCGACTAACGGGCGGCATCGGGATGCTGATGAAAAAGAACAAAATCACCGTGATTGAGGGTGAGGGGAAGCTGACAGCCAAAGACGCAATCAGTGTCACGCTGAAAGATGGCGGCACTGAAACCATCAAGGCGGGCCGCATCGTTCTGGCGACAGGGGCCCGCGCGCGGGAGCTGCCGCACCTGAAAGCGGACGGCAAATTGATCTGGACTTACAAGCACGCGCTGCAACCGGACTGTGTGCCAAAACGGCTGCTGGTGATCGGATCGGGCGCAATCGGGATTGAATTTGCCAGCTTCTTCAACGCGCTTGGCAGCGACGTGTCGGTGGTTGAAGTGCTGCCCCGCATCCTGCCGCAAGAGGATGAGGAAGTTTCCAAATTCGCGCTGAAAGCCTTTAAGAAACAGGGGATGAGCCTGCACACAGAAACTGAGGTGACGGCCCTGACCACTTCGCCCAAAACCGTCAAGGCGGTTCTGAAAGACAAAAAGGGCGTCGCGAGTGAACACACTTTCGACCGGGTGATTCTGTCCGTTGGCATCGCTGCAAATTCAGAAGGGCTGGGCCTAGAGGATGTCGGCGTGAAGCTTGATCGCGGTCACGCGGTTGTGGACCAGTTCGGCCAAACCAATGTTAAAGGCATCGCCGCCATCGGTGATTTGGCAGGCCCGCCGTGGTTGGCGCATAAGGCAAGTCATGAAGGCGTCATCGCCGTTGAAACCCTTGCCGGGCAGAAACATGTCCACCCGCTCGACACCGGCAATATCCCCGGCTGCACCTACTGCCACCCGCAGGTCGCCAGCGTTGGTTTGACCGAGGCGCAGGCAAAGGCGGACGGTTATAAGGTCAAGGTGGGGCGCTTTCCGTTTGAGGGGAATGGCAAGGCGATTGCGCTGGGCGAGGATAAGGGCTTCATCAAAACCGTGTTCGATGACAAAACCGGCGCGCTTTTGGGCGCCCATATGATCGGGGCGGAAGTCACTGAAATGATTCAGGGTTTCGCATTGGCACGGACTTTGGAAAGCACCGAAGAAGAGCTGATGAACACGATTTTCCCACACCCGACCTTATCGGAAATGATGCATGAAAGCGTGCTAGACGCCTTTGGACGCACGTTACATTTCTAAGGTGGAAATCGCGCCCCGCGCGCCTTATCTTGACCGCTATGACTGACACACAAACACAAAAGCCGCGCCACCCTGAAAAGGCAAACCGCCCCGATAATCCCATTCAGCGCAAGCCCGAATGGATCAGGGTTAAGGCGCCCGTGTCAAAACAGTTCGCCGCCACGCGCAAGATTGTGAAGGATCATAATCTTCACACGGTATGCGAAGAAGCAGGCTGCCCCAATATCGGTGAATGCTGGGCCAAGAAACACGCCACCATGATGATCATGGGCGACACCTGCACGCGCGCCTGCACATTCTGTGACGTCAAAACCGGCAAGCCCAATCCGCTTGACCCGTTTGAGCCGACCAATGTTGCCCAAGCGGTTCAGAAGCTGGGGCTGGAACATGTTGTCATCACATCTGTTGACCGTGATGATCTTGATGATGGTGGCGCAACGCATTTTGCCGAAACCATTACCGCCATCCGCGAGGCCAATCCCGGCACAACGATTGAAGTGCTGACCCCTGATTTTTTGCGCAAGCCCGGCGCGCTTGAATTGGTTGTCGAGGCCAAGCCCGACGTATTCAATCACAATCTGGAAACGGTTCCCGGCCTTTATTATGGCGTACGCCCCGGCGCGCGTTACTTCCATTCCTTACGCCTGTTGCAACAGGTGAAGGAGCTGGACCCCACCATGTTCACCAAGTCCGGCATCATGGTTGGGCTGGGTGAAAAGCGGGAAGAGGTCTTGCAGGTCATGGATGATTTGCGGGTTGCCGATGTCGATTTCATCACCATCGGGCAATATCTACAACCCAGCGTGAAGCATCACGGTATTGACCGTTTTGTGCATCCTGATGAGTTCAAAAGTTATGAGCAGATGGCCTATTCCAAGGGTTTTTTGATGGTGTCGTCCAGTCCATTGACCCGCTCCTCCCACCATGCGGGCGAGGATTTTGACCGGTTGCGCGCGGCCCGTCAGAAGAAGCTGGACGCTGCGGAATAAGTATCAAGTAGACCCATGCCCAAACATCACGACGTACAGATCGTGCCATATGCGCGCGAGGACATTTTCGACATGGTGGCGGACATCGCCCGCTATCCCGAATTTTTGCCGTGGTGCGCGGGCCTGCGAATCAAGCGCAAGCTGAAGGTAAAGGGGAACCGGGTCCTTTATGCGGATATGCTGGTGGCCTATCAAATGTTCCGCGACCAGTTTTCAAGTCGGGTAACGCTTGACCCCGACAAGGCATGGATCAAGGTTGAATATCTTGATGGCCCGTTTGAATATTTGACGAATGAATGGCGGTTTGAAACGCAGGATGATGGCCAGACAGAAGTTGTCTTCCATATCGATTTTGAATTTACCCGCGCGATTTATCGGCAGGCGATTGCGCCCGTGTTTGGCAAGGCGGTGCTGCGCATGATGGAAGCCTTTGGCCGCCGCGCGCGCGATGTTTGCACGCCGCTGCCGGGCTTGGACCATCCGGCCCTGCCGTCAGAGGACGCGCCGTTGGACGACAGTCTTTAGATTTCTGCTCACATTTGCGCTCACGGCAATTCGCGCCAATTTTTATTATCGCTCATGCCTCCGCGAGGGCGCCCGAAAAGTCGGGCGGGCCTCAGTCGGCCAGTTGGTATCTGCTCACATTTGCGCTCACGGTCATTCGTGCCAACATTCACTGGTGATTTTGCGTGGCCGCGTTATTGTAAACGCAGCACACAGGGGGCATTCATGACAAAAATTGATGGCGTACTTCACGATTTTAAAACCGCACCAAATCCGCGTCGCGTGCGAATATACCTAGCCGAAAAAGGGTTGAGCGTCGAAACCAATGACATCAACATCATGGCGCGGGAGCAGAAGGCCGACGGCTTTGTCGCCAAAAACCCAACCGGGCAAATTCCGGTTCTGGAATTGCCGGACGGCACCTGTATTTCTGAATCGGTTTCCATTTGTCGCTATGTTGAGGGGCTGTATCCCGATCCGCCCCTGTTCGGCACAACACCGCTTGCGCAAGCGCAAATTGATATGTGGTTGCGCCGGATTGAATTGAAGCTGATGTACACTATCGGACAGGTGTGGGTGCATGGGCATGAGCTAACCAAGGGGCTGGGCCTGCATAATGAATTTAGTGCAGACCTTGGCCGCAAGGGGGCAGCCGCGGGCTATCGGTTATGCAATGACGCGCTTGCCGGGCGGGAATTTATCGCCGCTGACAGTTATTCCATTGCAGACGCTGTTTTGTTGGCGACAGTGGATTTCGGCAGCTTTGTGGGTGTGGCTTATGACCCGGCCTTGACGAATTTGGCGCGCTGGCATGAAACGATGAGCGCGCGTCCGTCAGCCAAGGCGTAACGCGTTCGCGGTTAAAGCTGGGCGAGCTGTTGCAGTAACATCCGGTGTGCCTGCCGCACGGTGGCAAGGCGAATGGCAGCGCGGCCTTGTTCACCAAAGCGGGCCTCATGGTGCAGGCAGGATGGCCCTTGCCCGTTCACCTGTCTGGCAACCGCCATATGCACCAACCCTACGGGTTTTTCCTTTGATCCGCCGCCGGGTCCGGCAACGCCGGTGCAACTGACCGCAAGCGTGGCATCGGACTGTACCAGTGCGCCCATGGCCATGGCGCGGGCGACCTGTTCTGACACCGCCCCATGATCTTTCAACGCCTGTTCTGTGATGCCCAGCATGGCCGTTTTCGCCTCGTTGGCATAGGTGATGAAGCCACGATCAATAATGTCAGAGCTTCCGGCGATTTCTGTCAGGCTGCCGATAATCAGCCCGCCAGTGCAGCTTTCGGCGGTGGCGATCTTGGCACCACGCAGCCGCGCCTGTTCCAGAACCATGCTGGCGGTTTCAACAATATCCAGCGGGAAGGGACTATCCGACATAATGCAAATAGGCCATCCAGCCTGCCCATAACAGGATCATGCCGTAGACGCCCGATATGACATCATCCAGCATGATGCCCAACGCGCCATCTAGTTTTTTGTCGGCCCAACTTGCCGGCCACGGCTTAACGATGTCGAGCAGGCGAAACAGGAAAAAGCCGATAATATACAGAACCGGGTCCACCGGGATCAGCGCCAGCGTGATCCATTGACCTGCCACTTCGTCGATCACGACGGGGCCGGGGTCCTTGGTTTCGGCGGCATCCGCAAACTTGCCCGCAACTGCCATGCCGATCACATAGGCGATCAAGGCCGCAGGTATAAGGGCAAGCGGAGTGATGAAATAGGCAATGATAAAGGCAAAGGGGATTGCCGCTGCGGACCCAGCCGTGCCGGGGGCAAAAAAGAACAGCCCGGACCAAAAGAATGTCGCGCTTAATGTCGTTGGGTGAAACCAGCCCAGTGATTTTGGCGGGTCTTTGAAAAAGGGAATTGTTGCCATGGTCTGTGCCACCTCACGAAATCGTCATGCCGGACTTGATCCGGCATCCATTACAGCTTGGCCGACAATTACTATGGATACCGACCCTATGGATACCGGATAGCTGATATTTGTGTCCAAATCAAAGATTCGGGCAAATTTCGCTTCCGGTATGTCGGACACTACAGGGTTGGACGCCCGTTACGGCAGCCTGATTGTTGCCGTGGCCATGGCGGCGATGCCTTCGCCCCTGCCTGTGAAGCCAAGCTTTTCGGTTGTTGTTGCCTTAACACTGACGCGTGCGGGATCAAGCCCAATAATCGCGCCAACCGCCTGCCGCATGGCGTCGCGATGGGGTCCAATCTTCGGTGCCTCGCATATCAGCGTCAAATCCAAATGGGCGATGACGCCGCCCTTGGTTGCCACAAGGTCAGCGGCATGGCGCAGGAACAGGTCGGACGGCGCGCCCTTCCATTGCGGGTCACTGGGCGGAAAGTGATCACCAATATCACCAGCGCCAAGCGCGCCCAATACAGCATCGGTCAGGGCATGAAGGCCGACATCGGCGTCTGAATGGCCCTTCAGTTTTTGGCTGTGGGGAATATCAACGCCGCACAGGATAACCTTGTCGCCATCTTCAAACTGATGCACGTCAAACCCTTGGCCCGTACGGATGTCGGGCAGGTGGGTCAGCATATGGGTTTCGGCGCGGGTCAAATCATCAGCACTCGTTATTTTGAATAAGGCTTCATCCCCCGCCACAATGGTAACGTCAAGACCTGCGGCTTGGGCAATGGCGGTGTCGTCGGTCATTGCCTGTCCCTTGTTGGCAAGATGGGCAGCCATGATCTTGTCATAGGCGAAGGCCTGCGGTGTTTGCACGCGCCATAACCCATCACGCGTAACCGATGCGCCAACCAGCCCATTTTCATCCTTGCGCAGGGAATCGACGATTGGCAGCGCAGCGACCGCGCCGTCATGATCCGTCAGACCATCCAGCAGGTTTTGATAGACCTTTGCAGGCAGGAAGGGCCGGGCGGCATCATGGATCATGACAATATCCGGCGCGTGATTGGCTATGGCCTCAAGCCCGGCGCGCACGCTGTCTTGGCGTTCCTTGCCGCCAGTAACCGGGGCGGCGATCAGATCACTATTGGGGGCGCTGGCCCAGAAGGCAGCCTCGTCATCGGGGTGGATAACGGCTTGGATGGTCGTGATGTGGGGCAGGGCAATGATGTGTTCCAGCGTGCGGCGCAGAACCGGTTGGCCCATCAGGGGGGCATATTGCTTGGGGATGGGGCCACCGAACCGTCTGCCACGCCCTGCAGCGACGATGATAAAGGCAATAGAAGGCGTGTTGGGCATAGGGTCTGACGCTCAAATTTCTAAAGGGTGGCGCGGCAATAAATCCGCCTCACACTGGCCTTAACATGCTTGATTTGCAAGTGCTTGCCGCGTATTCTGCCTAAATATTCAGCAATATTCTGTCTGCACAGATATTAAGCATATTGGCGAGATTTTGATTCAGTGACCAGTGGCCAGACAAATCAGGACAAGCGCAAGACGTGTGATAGCGCGCGGCTGATGCCAGTGCAAGTCGGTTCTGGTGCGACCGCTGTGACGATTGAGGCACCGGTGGCACTTGCCCCCATGTCGGGCATTACGGATCGGTCCTTCCGCCGCTTGGTCCGCGGGTTCGGCGTTGGCTATGTGGTCAGCGAGATGATTGCCAGCCGAACCATGATCACCCAAACCCGTGACAGTCTGTTGCGCGCCCGCCCTGACAGGGATGAACATCCCCACATCGTACAATTAGCTGGATGTGATGGCGGCCTGTTGGCCGAAGCTGCCAAGTTGAACGAAGATATGGGCGCTGACATTATCGACATCAATATGGGCTGCCCCGCCAAAAAGGTTGTGAAGGGGGCGGCAGGCTCCGCCCTGATGCGTGACCTTGATAACGCCGCGCAATTGATTGAGGCGACGGTCAATGCTGTGTCGATCCCGGTGACGTTGAAAATGCGCACAGGCTGGGATGATGATTGTCGCAATGCGCCCGAACTTGCCCGTCGTGCAGCTGATGCAGGGGTTGGTCTGATCACAGTGCATGGGCGCACACGGTGCCAGTTTTATACCGGGTCTGCCGATTGGGGATTTGTCCGCAATGTGGTTGAAGCGGTTGACCTGCCGGTCATTGTGAATGGCGATATTTGTGAAATCGAAGATGCCGAACGGGCGCTTGACCTTTCGGGGGCAAGCGGCGTGATGATTGGTCGAGGCGCACAGGGCCGTCCGTGGTTCCCCGCGCAGGTGACGGCGGCATTGACCGGCAAGCCGGTGCCCGCTGACCCGTCATTGCTCGCCCAGTGTGATACCGCGGTGACGCATCTTGATTGGTTGGTTGACGATGCCGGGCCTGAGATGGGCGTCAGGCTTTTCCGCAAACATTTGGGGTGGACGTTGGAACGCCTGCCCGGTGGGGTGGCGGCGCGCGCGGCGTTGGTGCGTATGACGCGGGCACAGGATGTAAAGGATGGCCTGCGCCGCTTTTATCATGACTTGGCGACAGGAAATTTGCCGACAGACAACGTGGCAACAGACAACGTGGCTACAGACAACGTGGCTACAGATAAAAAGGCAGTTGCCGCATGACGCAGCTTGAACACGACATCCTTGATAATCTTGCCCACCCGATTTTGGTGATTGGGGACGCGGCACAGATTGTATATGCCAATGGCGCGTCAGAGCTATTTTTTGGGGCCAGTCAGGCACGCCTGATCAATGCACCGTTTGCGGAATTTGTCCCCTTTGGCACGCCCTTGTTGGCGCTGGTTGAACAGGTGCAACACCGCGGCGGTTCAATCAGTGAATATGGCGTGCGCCTTGGCACACCGCGCACGGGTCATGCGCTTGTGGATGTGCAGGCCTCCCGCATGACGCCATCGGGTGCAAATAAATCCGAACGCCATGTGCTTGTGATGTTGCAGGAACGGTCGATTGCGACCGCGATGGATCGCCAGTTAACCCATCGTGGTGCCGCGCGCTCCGTCACGGCAATGGCCGCGATGCTGGCCCATGAAATCAAGAACCCGCTATCGGGTATTCGCGGCGCTGCCCAATTGCTTGAACTGGATAGCCCCCCAGAAAGCCGCGAGCTGACGCGTTTGATCATGGATGAGGCCGACCGCATCGTGAAGCTGGTGGACCGGATGGAAGTCTTTTCCAATGAACGCCCGATTGAGCGCGAGCCGGTGAATATTCACGAAGTGTTGAACCATGTGCGGCGATTGTCTGAGGCAGGCTTTGGCAGCAAGGTCAAATTCGTCGAAAATTATGACCCGTCATTGCCGCCCGTGATGGGGGAGCGCGACCAGCTTATTCAGGTCATGCTGAACCTAATAAAAAACGCGTGCGAGGCGGTTCCCGAACAGGGCGGGCTGGTTACGTTAAGCACGTCTTACCGCCATGGGGTCAAGATCAAGGTGCCCGGCTCGCAAGAAAGCCTGTCACTGCCGCTTGAAGTTTGCGTGATGGATAACGGCCCCGGCGTGCCCGATGAATTGCGCCCCAATCTGTTCGACCCTTTTGTGACGACCAAGCCGAAGGGGCAGGGGTTGGGGCTGGCGATGGTTGCCAAAATCGTTGGCGATCATGGCGGCGTAATTGAATGTGAAAGCGAGCCGGGTCAAACCGTGTTCCGTGTCTTTTTGCCCGTTTCGGCAAAATGATGCGACTTGAAATGAAGAAGCGAGGATAGATCAATGCCCAGCGGCACGATCCTGATAGCAGATGATGATGGCGCCATTCGCACGGTGTTGACGCAGGCACTGGGGCGCGTCGGTTATGACGTGCGTTCAACCGGTATGGCGTCAACCCTGTCGCGGTGGGTGTCGGGGGGCGAAGGTGATCTTGTGATCACTGATGTGGTCATGCCCGATGAAAATGGCCTTGACCTGATCCCGCGCATCAAAAAACTGCGCCCTGATTTGCCGGTTATTGTGATGAGCGCGCAAAACACATTCATGACAGCGATCAAGGCGACGGAGCGGGGCGCTTATGAATATTTGCCAAAGCCGTTTGACCTGAACGAATTGACCGAGGTCGTGGAGCGCGCCTTGGCCCAGCCCAAGGGGCAAGGTGCCGGGGCGACCCAAACCGATGGCGAAGAAGACACGCGCCTGCCATTAATCGGGCGTTCACCTGCCATGCAGGAAATCTATCGCGTGTTGGCGCGGCTGATGGGCACTGATCTGACGGTCATGATCACAGGGGAATCCGGCACGGGTAAGGAATTGGTCGCCCGCGCGCTGCATGAATATGGCAAGCGCAGCAAGGGGCCGTTCGTTGCGGTCAATATGGCCGCGATCCCGCGTGAGCTGATTGAAAGTGATTTGTTCGGTCACGAAAAAGGTGCCTTCACCGGCGCCAATCAAAAAAGCGCGGGCAAGTTTGAACAGGCCGAAGGGGGCACATTGTTCCTTGATGAAATCGGCGACATGCCGCTTGAAGCGCAAACCCGTCTGCTGCGCGTTTTGCAAGAAGGTGAGTATACAACGGTTGGCGGACGCACGCCGATCAAAACCGATGTGCGCATTGTTGCGGCCACCAATCGCGACTTGCGCCAGCAAATCCGTCAGGGCCTGTTCCGTGAAGATCTGTTCTACCGGTTGAATGTGGTGCCGCTGCGTTTGCCGCCATTGCGCGAACGTAGCGAGGATATTGGGGATCTGGTGCGCCACTTCCTGTCTGTCGCAGAACAAGAAGGACTGCCCGCAAAACGGTTGGACAATGCTGCCCTTGACCTGCTGCGCCAATATCATTGGCCGGGCAACGTGCGCGAGCTTGAAAACCTGGTGCGCCGCCTTTCCGCGATCTATACCGAAGACGTGATTACAGAGACGATTATTCGTCATGAATTGCGTGAGGTTGAGCCGCCCGCAGACCCCACCGCACCAGACATGGGTGATGGCGCATTCGCCCGCAATCAAGACCCGCAAAGCCTGTCTGAAGCGGTTGAGCAGCATATCGGCACCTATTTTGCGGCCCACCACCCTGAATTGCCGCCTGCGGGCGTCTATGAGCGCATCATGCGCGAGATTGAACGGCCATTGATTTCAGCCTGTTTGGGTGCAACGGGCGGTAATCAGATCAAGGCGGCTGCCTTGCTGGGGCTGAATCGCAACACCCTGCGCAAGAAGATCAGGGAACTTGATGTGCAGGTCATTCGCGGCTCCCGCAGCTGATAGCGCCTTAAGATTCAACAGGATAAACGCAACCGACGGGCGATTTTTTAGATATTAAACTGCCTTGCGTCTGCCATAATCATGGTGCAGATTTGCCATAGTGCATTTTTGCCACAGATTCTGCGCGATAAATGACGCAAAACTGTAGCCCCATGAAGGCCAGCCTTCACGACCGGGAGCCCGTGTCTATTGAGTGATGTGACCGCACAGGTCGATAAGCGTCAATTATCGCGCGCTGCGAAAAAACGCCTGAACCGGCGTCGGCGCCAACGCTTGCGGCAGGCGTTGGGCGCTGGTGGTATGTGGGCAATGGGCTTTGGCGCGATTGCCTTTATTTCCGGCCTGATCACCTATGGCGCAGCGGTCGGGTTTTTGCCGTTAAGCATAACCAGCCAAACCGTATCAATTATGTTGTTGGTGTCACTTGGCTTTACCATTGCGTTGGCGGGCATGATTGCCCTGTTTGTCTGGCGCTTATGGCGACAAAGACGGCGCGAGGAGGCGGGGGCCAGACTTCACATCCGGGTGGTGGTTCTGTTTGCGATTGTGGCTGTGGTCCCGTCAATCATGGTGGCTGGGTTCTCTGCAGTTACGCTTAATCTTGGGTTGCAGGCATGGTTTTCAAACCGGGTCGGCTCCGTCATGGAACATTCGGCCAGTGTTGCCGATGCCTATCTTGAGGAGCACCGCGCCGACATTAAGGGCGAGGCGAGCCTGATGGGAACCGATCTGGCCCGCGCCCTGCCGCTGCTTGATTACAATCCAAAACGATTTGCCGAAATTGCTGCGACCCAAGCCTTTGTCCGTTCGCTGGACGAGGCTGTGGTGTTTGGCCTTGTCGGTGAAATTTATGGCCGTGGTGGCCGCGCGCCAACACCCGGTGCGGTGCAGGTGCCGTCGCAGGAAATCTTGAATGAACTTGCCCCCGGAACCGTACGCGTGGTGCTGGATGAGGAAAAGGCACGCATCATGGCGGTGTCGCGCGTTGGCAAGGGCGATCACTTTTTGATGTTGTCGCGGCAGGTTGATGCGGCGGTGGTGCAACATGCAGTGCGGACACGAACAGCGTTTGAAGAATATAACCGCATTGATGAACGGCGCAGCACGATCCAGATCGGGTTTGCTGTGTTCTATATCATGGTGTCATTGCTGGTCTTGTTGTCCGCGATGTGGCTGGGGCTTTGGTTCGCGGGGCGTTTGGTGTCGCCAATTTCTGATTTGATCGAGGCGGCGCGGCGGGTTCGTGATGGTGACTTTGACGCCCGTGTCGAAGGGCGCGCCGCAGATCGTGAGATTGAAACCCTGCGCCGGACCTTCAACACAATGGCGTCGCGGCTGTCCAAACAAACCAGCGAGTTGATGCAAACCAATGAAGTGTTGGACGAACGCCGCCGCTTTACCGAAGGCGTGCTTGCGGGCGTGTCAGCGGGCGTGGTGGGGCTTGACCCCTATCGGCGGGTCACGATCATCAACCGATCTGCCTGTTCGATGCTGGGGCAGGCGGATGACGAACTGCTTGACCAATATCTTGAAAAGGCCATTCCGGCCTTTACCCCCCTGATTGATGAAGCCTTTGCCAATCCGGGAAAGCGGGTTGAAGGTGAAGTTGAATTAATACAGCAGCCGGATAGCACGGACCGAACGACCAAGATGGCGCTTCAAACGCAGACCGTGCGTACGGTGAATGTGCGGGCGCAGGTCATGTTGGATGGCACTGGCAATATCGCCGGGGCCATTGCCACCTTTGATGATGTGACCCGCCTTGTATCGGCGCAGCGTATGGCAGCGTGGGGGGATGTGGCGCGCCGCATTGCCCATGAAATTAAAAACCCCCTGACGCCCATTCAACTCAGCGCAGAACGGTTGCAACGCAAATATCGCAAGACGATTGATGACGATAAGGTCTTTGCCCAATGCACTGACACGATCATTCGCCATGTCGGTGATATTGGCCGCATGGTGGACGAATTTTCGTCGTTTGCGCGGATGCCGCAACCTGTCATGCGCGATGAGGATGTTGAGGATATCGCCAAACAGGCATTGTTCCTTCATGAGGTTGCGCACAATCATGTGACATTTGATTATGACAGCGCCCTTTCAGGGCCAATCACACTACATTGTGACCGTCGTCTGGTTGCGCAGGCTGTTACGAATCTGTTGAAAAATGCCATTGAATCGATTGACGGCAAACGCGAAGAGGGCGGCTTTGGTCCCGATGATATGGGCAATGTGTCCGTATCTATCGTCCGGCATGATGGCTGGCTTGATCTGCGGGTTGCTGACAATGGCAAGGGCCTGCCGGATGCGGAACGGCATAAGTTGACCGAACCATATGTTACGACGCGCAGCAAGGGCACCGGTTTGGGCTTGGCCATTGTCAAAAAGATTATGGAAGACCACCGGGGTGAAATTTTGCTGGAAGACAATCTTGATGCTGCATCGCAGCCCAACGGTGCTGTTGTGACATTGCGGTTTCCCTCTGGCGTCGGGGCGGTGGTGACACATGTGAATGATGGGGAAGGCGCAGTTTTGAAAGCTGTGTGAGGGTTTGATGGTTAAATTGATTTGCGTAAAGACAAAGGTGACACATGGCTCATGATGTTTTGATTGTTGATGACGAGGCGGATATCCGTGATCTCGTCGCGGGATTGCTGGAAGATGAAGGGTTCGGTGCCCGTGTTGCCGGTAATTCGGACGAGGCTTTGGCGGCGGTCAAGGCGCGGACGCCGTCACTGATCATCCTTGATATCTGGCTTAAGGGCAGCAAGCTCGACGGGCTTGAGATTTTGAGCGAGTTGCGCAAGACACATCCTGATGTGCCTGTGGTGATTATATCGGGCCACGGCACCATCGAAACCGCGGTCGCGGCCATCAAAAAGGGTGCCTATGATTTTGTTGAAAAGCCGTTTCAGGCTGATCGGCTTGTGCTGGTTGTCAGCCGCGCGATAGAGGCGGCGCGCCTGCGCAAGGAACATGCGGAGTTGATGGAAACATCAGGCCGCGTTTCGACTATCGTGGGCAAGTCGGCGGCAATTTCGCAATTGCGCCAGACGGTCGGCAAGGTCGGTCCGACAAATTCGCGCGTTATGATTACCGGACCTGCCGGGGCGGGGAAGGAAGTTGCCGCTCGCGCTATTCATGTTGAATCCACTCGGAAAGATGGGCCGTTCGTTGTGATCAACGCCGCGTCCATGGCGCCTGAGCGTGTTGAACAGGAATTGTTCGGTGTTGAAGGTGGCAATGGCCGCCCGTCAAAAACAGGGGTGTTTGAACAGGCCCATCGGGGCACGCTTTATCTGGATGAAGTCGTTGATATGCCCAAGGAAACGCAAGGCAAGGTCTTGCGCAGTCTGGTGGAACAGAAATTTTCGCGTGTTGGCGGCGACAAGGCTGTGCAGGTTGATGTGCGCGTGATTTCTTCAAGTTCGCGCGATTTGCGTGTCGCGATTGATGAAGGCCGCTTCCGCGAAGACCTGTATCACCGCTTGAATGTGGTGCCTGTGCATGTGCCCGGACTGGCCGAACGGCGCGATGATATTCCGCAGCTGGTGGCACATTTCATGGAATCGCTGGCGCGCGGGGCGGGTCTGCCCAAGCGGCGTTTGGGGGATGATGCGATGGCGCTTTTGCAGGCCCATGAATGGCCGGGCAATGTGCGGCAGTTGCGCAATATTGTTGAACGGCTGATGATCCTGTCCAACGATGATGTTGGTGATGTGATCACCGCAGATCATTTGCCGATCAACTCGATGCAAAGCGGCAATGTGCAAAAGGCGTTCCGCGAGGATCTTTTGACGCTGCCGTTGCGAGACGCGCGTGAGGAGTTTGAGCGTGATTATTTGCAGGCCCAAATCGAACGGTTTGGCGGCAATATTTCGCGCACAGCTGGGTTTGTCGGGATGGAGCGGTCTGCGCTTCATCGCAAGTTGAAAATGCTTGGCTTAGGCTCTGACCGCAGCAAGGCGGGTGATGATGCGTCCGATGCAGCCGAAACGCCCGAAACGTCTGACGTGGCAGAAGCGCCAGAAACATCAAAGACGCCCGCAACAGATCAGCCGCAGGCAGCCATTGGGGAATAGGCGGCTTTGCGCTTGGTGCTGAATAGGCGTATAGAGATAGGCGTTAAATGAGTGTGAGATTGGGGGAGCGGCGCGATCGCGTTATCCCTGTTGCTTGTGACAGAAAGTGATTAGGCCACTATGAAGGTAATCGTCTCCGGTGCCGGGCAGGTTGGTTACAATATCGCCCGCCAATTGGCGAATGAACATAACGACGTCACCGTCGTTGATCGTTCAGAAGCTTTGATCCAGCGGATTAATGACACGCTTGATGTGCAGGGGCTTGTCGGCCACGGCGCGCAGCCGGATGTGCTTGAACGGGCCGGCGCGCCCGATGCTGAAATGATCATCGCTGTGACGGCGGCTGACGAAACCAATATGGTGATCTGTCAGGTCGCCCATTCACTGTTTGACGTGCCGCGCAAAATCGCCCGCATTCGTAATCAGGCCTATCTTGATTTGCGGTGGCGGGCGCTATTCTCGCGCGATCATATGCCGATTGATGTGATTATCTCACCCGAACGTGAGGTCGCCCACGCGGTGTTGGATCGGCTGGACGTTCCCGGTGCCTTTGAAACAATGGCGTTTATGGATGACATGGTGCGCGTGGTTGGCACCCGGCTGGAAGAAAACTGCCCGGTCGTCAATACCCCCTTGCGCCAATTAACCGAACTGTTCCCTGATCTGTTGATTGTGGTGACGGGCGTCTATCGTGACGGGCGTTTGTTTGTGCCGTCGGGCGATGATCAGATGTTTGTCGGTGATGAGATTTATTTCGCGGCAGACATCAATCATGTTGACCGCGCTTTGTCGATCTTTGGCCATGAGGAGCGCGAGGCGCGCAATGTGGTTGTGATCGGTGGCGGGAATATCGGTCTGTTTTTGGCAGAGCAGTTGGAGACAACGCATCCCTCAGTGCATATCAAACTGATTGAGGAAAACGCCAAGCGCGCGGAAATTGTTGCTGACCGTTTGACCGGGGGTACGATTGTTCTGTCCGGCGATGGGTTGGACGAAGACGTGCTGCGCGACGCCAATGTGCGGGATGCTGAAACCGTTGTGACGCTGACCAATGAAGACGAAACGAATATTCTGGCGGCCCTGTTGGCCAAGCAGGCAGGTGCAGAACGGACAATGGCATTGGTTGCCAGCCCGAATTATGCGCCGTTGCAAGGGTCGTTGGGGATTGATGTGTTTATTGACCCGCGCGCTACAACCGTGTCCACCATTCTTGAACAGGTGCGGCGCGGCCGTATTCGGTCCGTCCGTTCAATCCGTGATGGCGGGGCCGAAATTATTGAGGCAGAGGCACTTGAAACCTCGCCCCTTGTAGGCAAGGCCCTGCGAGATATTGAGCTGCCCTCAGGCATTATGATCGGGGCGATCCGGCGGCATAAATCAGGCGGGCAATCTGATATCGGCGATGTGGTTATTCCTCGCGGCGGCACCAGAATTGAACCGGGTGACCGGGTTGTGGTGTTCGCACTGAAAGAACAGGTTGGACAGGTTGAACAGATGTTCCGTGTCGGACTTGAATTCTTTACCTGATCAGTCTGGCGGATCAGGGTCATGAACTTTCGTATCGTGTTGCACTTTCTGGGGCTGTTGCTAATCGGCCTTGCCGCGATGATGGCGCTGATGGCTATGGCAGCCTATGGCTTTGGTGAGTATGAGCAAACCATCCGCTTCAGTGCATCTGGCCTTGTGACAGGCTTTGTCGCCGGGGCGTTGATGCTGGGATTGCGTGGTGATCATGATGGCATGAACGGCAGGCGTGAAATGTTCATGATGCTGGCGCTTGGCTGGTTGATTGTGCCGCTGTTTGCCGGGTTGCCATTCTTGAATGCCAGCCTTGGCCTGTCGGTTTTTGAGGCATGGTTCGAGGGGGTGTCTGCCCTGACCACGACCGGTATCAGCCTGATTGATTTTCAAACCCGCAATGTGCCTGACTCCATCTATCTTTGGCGCGGCTTTTTGGGATGGGTTGGCGGTTTTTGCGCCGTCATCATGATGATTGTGTTTCTGGCGGGCAGCGGCTTGGGCGGGCTTGATTCTTCCCATGTCAGTTTTGCGCATGGCGAGGGCGAGGGGGTCATGTCCCGGTCGCGCCAGACGATCCGCCTTTTAGGCCCGATCTATGCAGCAATAACAATTATCGGCTGGGCGGTGTTAAGCCTGTCTGGCCTGCCGGGATTGGATAGTTTGTTGCTGGCGATGGGCGGCATATCCACCAGTGGCATGGCCGGGCCACAGGGGCTGGCACCGGTGGGGGGAAACTTGCTGGCAATGTTCGCCATCGCGCTGATGTGTTTGGCGGGTACAGTGAATATGACCCATCACGCGCGGCTGTTTCTTAGCCGCAGGCGGACACTGACCGGAATCTATTTTGGCGAACCGGAACTTAGCGCGATTTTTGCTTGGATATTCGGCGGCACGCTGATTTGCACCGCTGGGTTTATCGTATTTCAACAGGCCGGGATTTGGGAGGCGCTGACCACGGCATTGTTCAACATGGTCAGCTTTGCCAGCACCACGGGCTATGGCCTGACCATGGTCGGCACAGGGACAGGCGTAGGGACAGGCGTAGGGACCGGCGCAGGGCTGGGCGCAGAGTCAAGCGTTGCCGGGCTGCCATTGGTGGGTGCCGTGACGCTTGGGATTGCGATGGTCATCGGCGGGGCCGTTGGGTCCACCGCCAGCGGCATTCGCCCCATAAGGCTGATGATCCTTTATATGCAGGGTGAAAGGGAGCTGGCGCGCATGGTGCATGTGAAGTCCATTGTGCGCTTTCGTATTCGCGGTCAACATTTGCAGAACTCTGTCGTGCGTGCCGTGTCGGCGTTATTGTTGTTATACATTCTGTGCGGGGTGGCCTGCGGTCTGGGCCTTGCCGCAGCAGGTATGCCGGTTGAAGATGCGATGATTGCCGCGTTAAGCGCGATGACCAATTGCGGCCCGGCATTGGCTTTTTTCACCAATGGTGCTGTGACCGGCCCTGATCTTGAAGATGGTATGCAGGCGGTCTATGCGGCCGGGATGATCTTGGGCCGCGTCGAAGTGCTTGCCTTTATAGCCTTGTTGACGCCGCAATACTGGCGTAGATGAAACCATAGCCAATTAGAAAACTGACTGTCTGCCCATGCCCCGTATCGCTTATGTTAATGGCCGTTACCTGCCGCACAATGATGCCGCCGTCCATATTGAGGACCGGGGGTTTCAGTTCGCTGATGGCATTTATGAAGTATGCGCCGTGTTTGACGGCGTGTTGCTGGACCGGGCGGGGCACGATGCGCGGTTAACCCGTTCACTTGGCGCGCTGGATATTGCGATGCCGGTCAATAAAAATGCCCTTAGCCATATCATGATGGAAGTCGCCCGGCGCAATCGGCTGACCGGTGGTGTGATTTACGTACAGGTCACACGCGGCGTCGCTGCCCGCAATCACACATTCCCGCAACAGGCTGTGCGTCCGTCATTGATTGTGACAGCGCGGCCCCTGAACTTTGCAAAGGTTGAGGAACGGGCGCAAAAAGGCATCACTGCAATCTCACACAAGGATGAACGGTGGGCCCGTTGCGATATTAAATCCATTGCCCTGCTGCCGAATGTGTTGGCACGTCAAGCGGCCCTGTCACAAGGGGCGGGTGAGGCATGGTTGGTTGATGATAAGGGCTTCGTGACCGAGGGCGCAGCCTCTACCGCGTGGATTGTCGATCAGGACGGCACGCTGATCACGCGGCCCCTGTCGCAGGAAATTTTGCCCGGCATCACGCGCGAAAGCCTGTTCAAGGTCGCGGCCCAACAGGGCATCAAGGTTGTCGAACGTGCCTTTACGATTGAAGAAGCGCAGGGCGCGCGTGAAGCCTTTGTCAGTGCCGCAACTGCATTTGTGCAACCGGTGACAGCGATTGACGGGGTGCAGATCGGCAACGGTGCGCCCGGATCGATTGCGCTGGGTTTACGCGAAGCCTATATCGCCTATGCCAAGGATGCGGCGCGCAGGCAGCACGGCTGACCACCACGCGAACCTGAGTAATGTCCATTTTATGCTTCGTTTCGCCGCAGACGCTGCGTCAACCCGCGGTTTTGCGCTTATTTTGGTGCAATGCAATATAGGGGCATGGTTCTGACGTGGGGTTGGAACCGCGCAATAATAACAAGACAGAAGAGAGGGTGCCCCGATGACGGATAAGCCCCAAAACTTGCAGGACACGTTCCTGAACGCGGTGCGTAAGTCGAAAACACCGCTTACGATCTTCCTGGTCAACGGCGTCAAGCTACAGGGGTATATCTCCTGGTTTGACAATTTTTGTGTGTTGCTACGCCGGGACGGTCAATCACAACTGGTTTATAAGCATGCAATTTCGACCATCATGCCGAACGGACCGGTTTCGCTATATGACGGCGATACAGAAGATACTGACGAAGATTGATCACTTTTCGGTTGATCAATTCATTTTCGGTGATTTTTCTGTCGGGCTGTCATTGCGTTTGGGATAACCTAACCCCATGACATACCCTACTGACGACACCCCGCCCCAAAACGTGGACGAGGGCGTTGACGCAATTGGTATCAGCTTTGCCGATGAACGGCAGGCGGTTGCCGAAGCGCGCGCCTTGGTCATTCATGCCGACATTCGCGCCCATCGCGGTGAACGACGCCGCACGGCTGATGAATGTTTGGAAGAGGCGATTAATCTAAGCGCGGCCATCAATCTTGATATTGTTGATGCCTTTGTGGTGCGTGTTGAAAAACCGCGCCCGTCCACCTTGCTGGGTACTGGCAAGATGGAGGAGTTGGCAACCCTGATTGATGGTGAAGAGATTGAGGTCGTGATTTTTGACGGCTCGCTCACCCCCGGTCAGCAGCGCAACCTTGAACGCGCCTTGCGCGCCAAGGTGCTGGACCGTACGGCATTGATTTTGGAAATCTTTGGCGAACTGGCACGCACCAAGGAAGGCAAGCTGCAGGTTGACCTTGCCCATCTGAACTATCAGCGCACCCGCCTTGTGCGGTCGTGGACCCATTTGGAACGCCAGCGCGGTGGCGCAGGTTTTATGGGTGGCCCCGGTGAAACGCAGATGGAAGCTGACCGCCGAACCCTTGAAGAACGTATAGGCAGGCTGAAGCGGGAACTGAAGACCGTGACCGCCACGCGTACCTTGCACCGCAAGGGCCGCAAAAAAGTGCCATATCCGATTGTTGCCTTGGTTGGTTATACCAATGCGGGGAAATCAACCCTGTTCAATCGGATCACGCAATCTGATGTGATGGCAAAGGATATGTTGTTCGCCACGCTTGACCCAACTTTGCGCGGCGTGACCCTGCCATCAGGACGGCAGATCATTTTGTCTGACACTGTGGGCTTTATCTCTGACCTGCCAACCGAATTGGTTGCCGCCTTCCGCGCCACCTTGGAGGAGGTGCTGGAGGCTGACTTGGTTTTGCATGTGCGTGATGCGGCGTCCGACTTTTTTGTCGCCGAAGGCGCAGATGTTGCAGACGTTCTGCGCGGGCTTGGCCTGACGGATAATGATATCGACGCCATGGTCGAAGTGTCCAACAAGCTGGACCTGATGAGCGACGAGGCGAAAGAGGCCGCCATGAATGAGGCGTCTCGCCATGAATTGCAGGTTGCTGTTTCTGCCCTTGATGGCTTGGGCGTAGATGAACTGCTGTCGCTGATAGATGCGCGCCTTGGCATGGGGGAGCGTGATTACGATGTTACCGTCCCTGCGGCTGATGGGGCCGCCTTGGCTGCCTTGCATCAATTGGGCGATATTTTGCAGCAATCACACCTTGATGATGGCGCAACGGCATTGACCGTGCGGCTGGCTGACAAGGGGGTGGGGCAGTTCCACAAGCAATATCCGGCTATAAATCTGATGAAATTGCCGAAAAAGCGGTGATCTCAGCAAAAAGTCGCATTGTTTCTGGATGGTAAACAGGCGAAAAGCCCCTTGAAAGTATGGATTGGCTGTGCTGCCCCCCAAATATGCAGCACGGCGCAGAACTGTGAAGCGAGTATCTTATGAATCTGGAAAAAATCGGCCCCGGTAAGAATGTTCCTTGGGACTTGAATGTGGTGATTGAAATCCCGCAAGGCGCCGACCCGATCAAATATGAAATCGACAAGGACACAGGCGCGCTGGTCGTTGACCGGTTCCTGCACACCGCCATGTACTATCCGTGTAACTATGGTTTTGTGCCTTGCACCCTGTCTGATGATGGTGACCCCGTGGATGCGCTGGTTGTTGGCCCGCAGAAAATCGTGCCCGGCGCGGTTATTCGCGTGCGCCCCATTGGCGTGCTGATCATGGAAGATGAAAAAGGCGAGGATGAAAAACTCCTGACCGTGCCGCATGATGAGCTGCATCCCTTTTACACCGACACCGTGTCTTGGCGTAACCTGCCGCAGGTATTGATCGACCAGATCAGCCACTTCTTTGAGCATTACAAGGATCTTGAAGAAGGCAAATGGGCCAAGGTCAAACGTTGGGGCGAGGCAGAAGAGGCCGCCCAAATGGTTGAAGAAGGTCTGATCCGCGCGGCAGAGGCGAAAAAGGCTTAGTTTCCAGCCGGTTCTCCCCGAAAATTGGCCTGCGGCAAACGGTTGCAGTTTGTCGCAGTTCCTGTAAATTGCCCCCAAGGCATCCCGCTATAAAAAAGAATCAGCGGGATGTCTTTCGATATTTCGAACAGGCCCGCGGGGAGCGGGCCGCGTAACAAAAGGGGGCGTATGTCTATGGACACGCTTATTCTCGTCATCCTGTGCGGTGGCGCTGCGATCCTTTATGGATTGTGGGCCATTCGTTCCGTTCTGTCGGCCAGTGCCGGTAATGAACGGATGCAGGAAATTGCCGGTGCCATCCAAGAAGGCGCCATGGCATATCTTAATCGCCAATATCGCACCATTGCGATGGTCGGTGCCGTGATCTTTGTCGGTGCTATTTTCCTTCTAAGTCTGAAAGCTGCGATCGGGTTTCTGATCGGTGCCACCATGTCAGGGGCTGCCGGGTATATCGGTATGCTGGTTTCTGTGCGTGCCAATGTGCGTACTGCAGAAGCTGCCCGTCAGGGGCTGGCGCAGGGGCTGTCTGTTGCCTTTAAATCTGGCGCTGTGACCGGCATGTTTGTTGCCGGGCTCGCCTTATTGTCAGTGGCAATCTACTACATGGTTCTGACCAATATGGGCGTTGCCGGGCGTGAGTTGATTGACGCGATGGTTGCGCTTGGTTTCGGGGCCTCATTGATTTCAGTCTTTGCCCGTATTGGTGGCGGTATTTTCACCAAGGGCGCTGATGTGGGGGCTGACCTGGTTGGTAAGGTTGAAGCCGGTATCCCTGAGGACGACCCCCGTAACCCTGCTGTGATCGCGGATAATGTGGGTGACAATGTTGGTGACTGTGCCGGTATGGCAGCTGACTTGTTCGAAACCTATGCCGTGACGGTTGTGGCAACGATGGTGTTGGCGTCAATCTTCTTTGTCGGTGAACAGATGGAAACGCTGATGATTTTGCCGTTGGCAATTTCAGGCGTGTGCCTGCTGACCTCCATCGCGGGGACTTTCTTTGTCCGCCTTGGCAAGTCCGAAAATATCATGGGCGCGCTCTATAAGGGGTTCATCGCGGCGGCTGTGTTATCAGCCATCGTCCTGTGGCCTGTTATGGATCAGGTTGTGGGCATGGATGCATCCATGACAGCGAACGGCCAAACCTTTAGCGGTATGGACCTGTATATTTGCGGCATTGTCGGCCTGGTGATCACTGGTCTGATTATCTGGATCACTGAATATTATACGGGCGTTGAATATCGTCCGGTGAAATCAGTGGCACAGGCATCAACCACCGGTCATGGCACGAACGTGATTCAGGGCCTTGCGGTTTCAATGGAAGCCACTGCCTTGCCCGCGCTTGTGATTGTTGCCGGGATCATCATCACACATGGCCTTGCCGGTCTGTTTGGCATTGCCATTGCGGTGACCACCATGTTGGCACTTGCCGGTATGGTTGTGGCGCTCGACGCCTATGGCCCCGTGACGGATAATGCAGGCGGCATTGCCGAGATGGCTGATCTTGAAGAATCTGTTCGTAACAAGACAGATGCGCTTGATGCGGTGGGTAATACCACCAAGGCGGTCACCAAGGGGTACGCCATCGGGTCTGCCGGTTTGGGTGCCTTGGTTCTGTTCGCAGCCTATACAGAGGACTTGAAGTTCTTCGCAGCGCAGCCGGATATCTATCCGTACTTTGCGGGCCTAGATGTGGACTTCTCGCTTTCCAACCCGTTCGTTGTGGTTGGCCTGCTGGTGGGTGGCTTGTTGCCTTACCTGTTCGGTGCGATGGGCATGATGGCCGTGGGCCGCGCCGGTGGTGCAGTGGTTGAGGAAGTGCGAGAGCAGTTCCGCGAAAACCCCGGCATCATGACGGGCGAGACCAAGCCTGACTATGCCAAGTCGGTTGACCTTCTAACCAAGGCGGCGATCAAGGAGATGATCGTGCCGTCCATGTTGCCGGTATTGTCACCGATCGTCATGTACTTCGTCATTCTGCTGATTGCGGACAAGTCCGCTGCGTTTTCAGCGGTAGGGGCGATGTTGCTTGGTGTGATCGTGACCGGTCTGTTTGTGGCGCTGTCCATGACTGCCGGTGGCGGTGCTTGGGATAACGCCAAGAAATATATCGAAGATGGCAATCATGGCGGTAAAGGGTCTGAGGCCCATAAGGCCGCTGTGACCGGTGATACGGTCGGTGATCCCTATAAGGATACCGCCGGTCCTGCCGTGAACCCGATGATCAAGATCACCAACATTGTGGCACTGCTGCTGTTGGCTGTTCTTGCGCATTAATCGCCATCCCAAATGCGTGGTTCGACTGCGAAGTTGAACCGGACCTAAACCGCATTTTGAAGAATAATGAAACCTCGCTGGCGCAATCCGGCGGGGTTTTATTTTTGCGCCTCGTCAAATTCGCGCGCCATCTTTTTCGTCACGCGGCCGCGCCACATGTTGATCAGATGGGCCAGTGTAACGTCCCTGTCGGCCTGATCCAGCCGCATCATCAGATAGGGCCACCCCTTGAAATGATCGGTGATGTGATAAAGCGTGGGGTCAAGGTCGAGCAGGGCATCGCGTTCGTCTATTGAGCCAAGCTTGATGGTGATGGCATTATGTTCAGGATAATGATGCGTCAAATCCTTGCCACGGGTTTTGAGCGACGGCATCCCGTGATAGGACCCTTCGGCTGTTTCAGGCAATGCGCAGCCCAGCTTGACAACTTCATCCCATGTCAGACCTTTTGTCATGAGGGTTTAACGCGGAATTTGGCCGCCGCGACCGCCTACCAAGCGCTTCTCAGCAAGGCGGAACGACTTGCGATGAAAGAAGCCGCGCAAAAAAATGCGTCTGGCGGGGGTAGGGGTCATCGCGGAATTTGGCCGCCGCGACCGCCGGACGGCCCTGGACCGGGCAAGCCGCCCTGTTCATTGCCGCCGCCGCTAAACCGGCCGATGTTGCCAAACAATTGATCGAGAATGCCAAGCTCCTTCCCCTTGGTTGGAGTGGAGCGGCCCTCGAAATCAACGATCTGGCCGTCTTCCAAACCGTAACGACGAATGTCGCTGACGGTGTTGGTATCATCGAAATAAACGGCAAGAATGGTGCGTTCCTCAGGCACGGGGTCGAGGAAGGCGCGCTTGCGCAATGTTGTGCTGATATAATACCACGCCGCCGTGTCATCGATCGAAAAGGCAGCCTTGTGCGAGGGGGAGCCAAGCATGGACTGGACGGACGCTTCATTGTCCGTGCCGACCTCAACATCTGAAACCGTCTGGTTATCAGGGACATAGCCTTGCCGGGTGACATCCTGCGAACAGGCTGCAATCAGCAGCAATCCGGCACCCATCAGGGCCGCTTTGGGCGCCTTGTGGCGCAAGGTCAGGCGGGCAAATTGGGATGAGGCGTCATGCAGCATGAAAAACTCTCGAAACAGGCGGTCAAAAAAGGTTAGAAAGGGCCGCTTGAATTGCGACCTTGCATCTGTTGACCTAGCCCGAAGCCCGGCCCAAATTCAAGCCGAAAGTTAAGTTTTATCGGAGATTACCCCGCCTATGCCTATGTCTTTCTCACGCCTGTTCCTGCCTAAGGCGATCAGCGAGGCGGCCCACAATGCCTATGTGGTGCTGGCGGAATATTCCCGCGCGCCGCGTTTTTACCGCGATCTTGGCGTGGCAGATACGCTTGATGGCCGGTTTGACATGATGGCGCTGGTGATCGGTTTGGCTATTCGCCGCCTGAATCAGGACCAGACAGTCACTGGCAAACAATCGAAAAACCGCCATCGTCTGGCGCAGGAACTGTTCGATTATATGTTTGATGATATGGATCGGGCCTTGCGCGAAATGGGCGTGGGGGACCTGTCGGTCGGTAAAAAGATCAAGAAGATGGCCCATGCGTTTTATGGGCGTGTCGATGCCTATGGCAAGGCGCTGGACACCGGGGACCGCGCGGCCTTGATAGAGGCATTGCAACGAAACTTGTATCGCGGTGTTGCCCCAACTGACGAAGTGCAGGCCAAAATGGCCGATGAGGTTGAGGCGCTGGCCGCGCAATATGCAGCTGTGCCCATTGATGATTGGTTGTCGAAACAATTGGTGCTGGAGGCACGCGCATGACCACTTATGAGCATGTGTTGAACATTGTTGATCTAGGTGCCGAAAAAACGGTGCGTCTGTCGCCCGATGAGGGGCAGCGGCAAGACATCAGTGAGCGGCTGGAACTGGTTGGACTGCCATCCTTTTCCGCCATGATGACGGTCACCCCGCTTAAAAAGAATCGGGTGTTGAAGGTCACTGGAACAGTTACCGCAGAGCTGACACAGGAATGTGTCGTCACGCTGGAGCCTTTCGATGCCCGAATCGAAACCACCTTTACAGAGATTCATGACCGGGATGCAGACAGTTTGGGCGGCGATGATGATGATGTGGACCCTACAGAAACTTGGGAAGAAGCCGCAGAGGTGCCTGAATTCCTTGATGGTGACACGCTCGATCTAGCAGATATTGCGGTTCAGCATTTATGTTTGGCGCTTGATCCGTTTCCTCGCAAACCCGGCGCAACGCTGGAGTCCGCCAAAAAGGCGGGCATTAGCGTGAACGAGCCTGAGCGGGCGAACCCTTTTGCGGCCTTGCAGGCCCTGAAAGGCGAGGAGGCAGAGGACTAGCCGCCCCCAGTGATAAGGCGACTGTGAAAGGTGCGGCAATTGGGTCAAAAGGCCCGCAATATTGCCCCTTGCGGCGCAAGTCGAAATCAGTATGGTGTGCGCTCACTTCCGCGCCACCCGCAATTGCCTGAAAATGGCTAAAAACGGTCGCTGGCGACGGATGATCGGATTGACCCGTGGGCTTTGCCCCACGCCTATATAAGATTGGTAGAAGCCATGGCTGTACCGAAGCACAAAATTTCCCGCTCCAAGCGGGGCTCACGTCGCGCCCACGACACTCTGGCTGCATCTTCCTATGCTGAATGCGCCAATTGTGGTGAGCTGAAGCGTCCCCATCATGTCTGCGCAGCGTGCGGTCATTATGACGGTCGTGAAGTGACGGATGCTGCTGACGCAGTGTAAGGGCTGACCCTTGCCTCACTGCCATGGGCAGATGATGCAGATCAGTACCTTGATAGATTAAGAAAGACGGGCAAGTACGCCCGTCTTTTTTTGTGCGCAGCCGGCACCGGCCACTTGCTGACAGGTCTGTATTTATCAAGAAAATCAAAGCCCTATTTTGTTATGTTGGGGCGATTTGTTATGCTGGCATTGCTGGTAAGTGAGTCGGCATATCCTATTTTGCGCTGTGGTCACGCTATAGACATGGCCGACATGGCAGGGTAGGAAATTTACAAGGGACGGTTCGCGTTGTGTGCGCTGCTGCTCGGTTTTGGTGAGGACAAGATTATGGGGCCTGACAGTCCGGAAATTACTCTGTCAATTGACGGGATGGGTGGTGATGATGCCCCCGCCATCGTCATCGACGGTTTGGCGATTGCGCGCGTGCGTCATCCCCATGTCCGCTATGTGGTCCACGGGGACGAGGCGGCAATCGCCCCCCTGTTGGAAAATCACCCTGACCTGACAACCCATGTGCAGATCAGCCATACGGATGAAGCGATCTCGATGGATGACAAACCCAGTCAGGCTGTGCGCCGGGGCCGCAAGACATCCATGTGGCGTGCCATTGATTCCATCCGCCAGGGCGATGCCGTGGCCGCCGTATCGGCAGGCAACACAGGCGCGCTGATGGCAATGTCGAAAATCCAGCTTAAAACATTGGAAGGGATTGACCGCCCCGCCATTGCATCATTGTGGCCGACCGAATTGGGGGAGAGTGTGGTGCTTGACCTTGGGGCGAATGTCGAAGCGGATGCAAAGCAGCTGGTTGACTTTGCGGTGATGGGGGCAACCTTCTCTCGCATTATGACGGGGCTGAAGGCACCCAAGGTGGGGCTGCTGAATATCGGCACCGAAGAACTGAAGGGCCATGACGAAATCAAGGCCGCCGCACAAATGCTGCGCGACCTGCCGTTAAGCATGAATTTCATTGGCTTTGTTGAAGGTGATGGCATTTCCGCCGGTCATGCGGACGTTGTGGTCACGGACGGGTTTACAGGCAATATCGCCCTTAAAACCGCTGAGGGCACAGCCAAGCTGATCATGGCCTATTTGAAGGCCGCTTTGGGCCGTTCGCTGTTGTCAAAGCTGGGCGCGCTATTGGCTGCGGGGGCATTCAAAATATTGAAGGCCAAGCTTGATCCGCGGGCCCATAATGGTGGTGTGTTTCTTGGCCTGAATGGTATTGTGGTCAAAAGCCATGGGGGCACAGATGCGCTGGGCTTTGCCGCTGCGGTTGATGTCGCCGTTGATATGGCCGAAGCGGACTTGATCAACCAGATCATTAAGGAAGAGCAGGTCGTGGCAACCGTTGGGGAGGGGGAGATGACCGACGGCGGGGCACAATCTGATAGCGGGGCCGCAGACAAGACCGCGCCCGCTGCCCAATAAATTCATAAAAACCCGAATCGGACCGCTCGCTCATGACCAGTCAAACCCCATCCCGGCGTTACGCGCGCTTCGTCGCGACAGGTGCCTATTTGCCAGAACGCGTTGTGACCAATGAAGAACTTGGCAAACTGGTCGATACATCAGATGAATGGATCAATGCCCGCACAGGCATTCGCCGCCGTCATATGGCAGCAGATGGTGAGATGACCTCAGACCTTGCCACTCGTGCAGCCGAACAGGCACTGAACAATGCGGGGCTGGACATTGCGGATATCGATCTGATCATGGTCGCCACCGCGACGCCCGATAATACTTTCCCGGCAACAGCCACCAAAGTGCAGGCCAATCTGGGCATGACCCATGGGGCCGCGTTTGATTTGGCGGCTGTATGCTCAGGCTTTGTTTATGGGCTGCATATGGCTGACGCGTTGATCGGTTCAGGTAAGGCGACCCGCATCTTGCTGATCGGGGCGGAGACATTCTCCCGCATTTTGGATTGGGAAGATCGCACCACGTGCGTGTTGTTCGGTGATGGGGCCGGGGCCGTTATTCTGGAAGCGAATGACGTTGCCGATGGCGACACGTCCCCTCAGGGGATTTTGGCGTCCGAGATACGCTCAGACGGCAGGCATTATGATTTGCTATATGTGGATGGCGGCCCATCAGCCACGCAAACCGTTGGGTTATTGCGGATGAAGGGCAAGGAAGTCTTCAAACACGCGGTTCGTAATTTGGCACAGGTTGGTACGGCAGTGCTGGACCAAACCGGGATGACGGCGCAGGATATTGACATTGTGCTGCCCCATCAGGCCAATAAGCGGATCATCGACGCCACGGTCGATAAGCTGAAGATCAACCCGGATAATGTGATGTTGACCGTGCAAGATCACGGCAACACCTCTGCGGCCTCTGTCCCGCTGGCCCTGCACAGGGCGGTTGAGGAAGGCAAGGTTAAGTCCGGCGACATTGCCCTGTTTGAGGCAATGGGCGGCGGCTTCACATGGGGGGCGGTTCTGGCCCGCTGGTAGCGTGTGGATCGTTCAACCCGGGGGCATATGCGGGTCATATGAATAAAGTCGTGCAAGGCTTTGATATTGACCGCTTTTCTCAATAGGACTACCATTTTCAACCAGTGATGGCTTTTTCGCAGCGCCGGGGGTGCGCGCCGCATCTTGGCCATTGTGAAAAGATAACGTGTTTGGAATTGGCAGGGATAAAGGGAAACAGGCTGATGAGTGATACACTGACACGCGCTGACCTGGCTGAATCAGTCTATGAGGCTGTGGGGCTTTCTCGCAGCGAATCGGCGGCATTGGTAGAAACCGTGCTGGAAGAAATGTCCGCTGCGCTGGTGCGCGGTGAAAGTGTGAAGATCTCTTCATTCGGAACATTTCTGGTGCGCGCCAAAAATGGCCGCATGGGCCGCAATCCCAAAACCGGTGAAGAAGTACCGATTGACCCGCGCCGCGTTCTGAGCTTCCGTCCCTCACACGTGTTGAAGGAACGGGTGGACGAAGGGTTGCATGGCGGGGCTGCTGCATCACCCGATACGCCATCAACCGCCGCGCAGGATTAAGCTGACAGTTTATGCCCGCCTCCAGCGCCCCCGCAACAGATAAGGCCAATGACGCCTTTCGCACCATTTCCGAAGTATCGGAATTGCTTGATGTGCCGTCGCATGTGTTGCGATTCTGGGAAACCAAGTTTCATCAGGTGAAGCCGATGAAGCGGGGCGGGGGGCGTCGCTATTATCGTCCGGGCGATGTTGATTTGATTGCCGGCATTAAAACCCTGTTGCAGGATGAAGGGCTAACCGTCAAAGGCGTCCAGAAGGTTCTGAAGGATCAGGGTGTGGCCCATGTCGTGTCATGGGGACAACGCCGCCGCGATGACGAGGTGGCAGAAAAGCCTGCCCCTGCCGCCAAACGCCGGACGCCAGAATTGGGCAAGGCAGAACGCAAAACCCTGAAATCAGCCTTGGATGAATTGCAAAAGGCCAAGGCCGCGATTGCGCGGATACGTAGTTAACGCGTCTGCGCAACACGGCTGATTTGGCCGCGGCGGGACAAGATTGCCGCAATCTGCATAAACCTTTTGCAAGCCTGAATCTTTAGTGCTATCCCCACACTCCCTACAGCGAATATGCTGTTGCCGCTTCCCCTAGGGGGGCTGCAAAAGTGTCGGGCAGTAGCGCAGTCTGGTAGCGCACTATACTGGGGGTGTAGGGGTCGTCGGTTCAAATCCGGCCTGCCCGACCATTTTTCCTACGATCCACTTTGTTTATTGATGGCCGGTTCGCTTTGCGATCCATAAAGTGTGTCTTGCGGGCCCATGTGCCCCTGTTTCATGACCCTAAACGGTATTGCGCAATAAGCAGGCACAGAATCATTTGCTGCTTTTGTGGGCATATTTCATGACGTTTGTTTGCCTGACGGGCGCAAAGTAGGGCTGTTCAAGCCCCGAATGCAAGAAATGTTGCAGTGCGACAAAAATGTGAAAAATTTGAAAAAATCTTTATAAAACAACAAGTTTAATTGGTTAACGTAGGGTAAAATGCTGCTTTGCACAAAAGTGTCACTTGTCCTTTATGAGGGTCTTCCTATATCAATGCTGCAACGCAACAAGGCGTGACCCGGTCATGAACCGCAAGTCATGTTTTGGTGAGCTTCGTTCGAGGTTTGGGGTGGAGCGAGGCGCTAGCCGGTTCTGATCCTGTTTGGGGAAACAGAATCAACATTGTTAAACCGCGATGGACGATGTTCGGTCGCACCCAGTTATGAGGACATGAAAATGGCTGAGACAAAGACAGAAACCGCCGCCAAAAAGCCGGCTGCGAAGAAAACCGCCAAAAAGACAGCTGCTAAAAAGCCTGCTGCCAAGAAAACTGCCGCTAAAAAGCCTGCTGCCAAAAAGACAGCTGCTAAAAAGCCTGCTGCCAAGAAGGTAGAAGCCAAAGTGGTAGAAGAAAACATCACCCTGCGCGCCCGCGTTGAAGAACTGCGTGCCCAGGCTGAAGAGCGTCTTTCAGACGTTCGCGAAAATGTTGAAGACGTGGTTGCTGAGGTCCGTGAAATTTCGCTGGACAATTTCCGCGCTCTTGATCGCGAAACACTGAAGGGTTACGCCGACGAAGCACAGGCTGCCTTCAAGGCCGCTGGTGAAGCTGCCGTTACAGGCATCCGTGAAATCAACGGCGAAGTGTTGAGCATCGTTGAAGGCAACGTCAATGCCGGTTTTGCAAATGCCCGCGCATTGCTTGCTGCTGAGAGCCTCGAAGCCGCTGTTGAAATTCAACGCGAATTCGTTCGTTCACAGATCGAAACCTATGTTGAGCAGGCCAAGAAGGTCGCTGAGCTGAGCGTTTCTAAGAGCGAAGCTGTTGCACAGCCCGTCTCAAGCAACGCCAAAGCCGCTTGGACAAAGTTCAAACAGGCTGCATAAGCTTTACTGCTTAATAGAATTGGAAACGGCTCGCGTCACTTGGCGCGGGCCGTTTTCGGTTTTTTGCTGTATGATGACAGCATAGCTATTCATGATCGTTGATTTTATCGGGTAGGAGAGAGACATGACCACAGGAACAGCATTGATCACAGGCGCATCAAGCGGCATCGGCGCGTCCCTTGCGAAACAGTTTGCGGCCAAGACACATGATCTGGTGCTGGTTGCCCGTAGTGGTGATGTGATGGAAGATTTGGCCCGTGACCTGCGTGCAGAATTCAAGGTCGATGTGCTTGTCATTCCGTGTGATCTGACCGCCCCTGACGCGGTTGATCAGATCAAAGCTGCACTCAGCGCTGCGAATGTCACTGTTGACTATCTGGTGAACAATGCCGGTGTCGCGAATTTCGGGCAATTTGTGGAACGGTCAACTGATGATCTGCACATGTTGGTGAAATTGAACGTCGATGCCTTGTTCCGGCTGACCAGTGCTTTCCTTCCCGATTTTGCCGCCAACAAGCGTGGCGGTATTTTGAACGTGGCGTCTGTTGCCGGCTTGGTGCCGACCCCCGGTTATGCGGTTTATGGCGCCACCAAGGCGTTCGTTGTCAGCCTGACAGAAAGCCTTGCCGAAGAAATGCGCCCGCATAATGTGAATGTCGTTGCGTTGTGCCCCGGTTTGGTGGACACCCCGCTGGTTGATAAAGTGGCCGTGCAGTCAGAAGCCGCACAGGACGTGCCGCGTCAATTGCTGCTGGATGCTGACAAGGTCGCCAAGCAGGGCTATCAGGCATTGATGAAGGGCGAGGTTATTTCCGTCGCCGGTGTCAGCTATCAGGCATTTACCAGCTGGGTGCGTGCAATGCCCCGTTCAGTTAGCCGCCGGGCGACCGGCCTGATGAACCAGATCGTCAAGTTCTAGGCGGGAGCTGATAAAAATGGGCCCGCGATTAAGAAAGCTGATTGGCGCTATTACCTTTTTGTTCGGACTGACCATTTATGCCTTTGTGGCAGCGGGGTTGGGCAATGCGTTGTTGCCCCCTGATACGGTCGGCTGGGCAGTGGTCTATTTCATTATCGCGGGCGTGGCGTGGGTGCCGTTATTTGTGCCCTTGGTGCGGTGGATGGAATATGGTTCCTTTCGCAAGCCCGGCGCAGGCACCGCCGACTGATTTGTTGCCGCGAATTCTGCGGCAAACGGCACCTTGCCTCAGCGTTTCTGGCGCGCCACTGTGCGCCCCATGACTGAAACGACAAATTTTACATTGCCGCAAAAGCCGATCAAATATGACCGCGCCATTGGTGTGTGGTTGCTGACGGTTGCTGTTTTTATTGCCCTGATTGTATTGGTTGGGGGGCTGACGCGCCTGACTGATTCCGGCCTGTCCATTACAGAATGGAAGCCGGTGACAGGGGCGCTGCCACCGTTGAGCCATGAGGCATGGCTCGAAGAATTTGAGAAATACAAACAGATCCCCGAATATAGTCAGGTCAATCAGGGCATGACCCTGTCTGAGTTTGAGTGGATTTACTGGTGGGAGTGGAGCCACCGTCTGCTTGCCCGCATGGTCGGCTTTATCTTTTTGATTCCGATGCTGTGGTTCATCGCCAAGGGCCGGATCACACGGGCAGAGGCGCCGCGCTTCGTCACCCTGTTCATTTTGGGTGGGGCGCAAGGGGCGCTGGGCTGGTTCATGGTTGCGTCGGGCCTGACCGATCGCGTTGACGTTTCGCAATATCGCTTGGCAGCCCATCTATCTGTGGCGGTGCTGTTGTTCGGCATGATTTTCTGGACCGCATTGCGTTACATGACCAAGGATCGGGAGGTTGGACCCCCGGATGTTGCGGTGCCTGCACGTTTATTTGTCGGGCTGGTCTTTTTGCAGATCGTGTCCGGTGCCTTTGTGGCGGGCATTCATGCGGGGCACATCTATAATACATGGCCGCTGATGGATGGTGCGTTCATCCCCGACGGGCTTTACGGATCAGACTTGGCCAGTTTTGAAGATCATCTAACGGTGCAGTTCAATCACCGCATGTTGGCCTATACCGTCTTTGCGGGCGGTATTGGATTGTGGCTGGGGGCGCGGACCCAAAACTTAACACCCACCATGACGCGCGCGCTGCATCTATTGCTGGGCATGTTGTGTCTGCAAGTCGTGTTGGGCATTGCCACCTTGTTGACCGTCGTGCCAATCGGCTTGGCAGCAGCCCATCAAATGGGCGCGATTGTGTTATTCGCCGCGGCGATCAACTTCGCATTTCGCCTGAACCCTAGATGAGCATACAGGATGCAATCGCCCACCTGATTGCCAACCGTCATAATAGGGCGGGGGTCACACCCCTTGGCGATCAGCCCTTGTTGTTGCGTGATGCAGCATATGACGTAGAAACCAAACTGAAGGCAGAATTGCTGGCGCAACATGGCGACGAAGTGCTTGCGATTGCGTCCGGGCAGCAGCCTGCGTTTCAGGCGCTGGCCGACCAGTTTGGCGCGGTTGACTTCACCAGCCTGTGTTTGGATGTGCAGGAAGATTTGCTGCTGCTTGCCCCGGACGGGGGCGGGATGCGCCTGATCGGCGGGGGGCTGTTCTTTCCGTCAAAATGGGCCTTGTCAGACAAAATCGGCAAGATGCTTGGTTTGGTGCATGGGCCTGTGCCCGGCTATGACGACAATCTTGCCCTCACCGTCAATCGGCTGCTGACACGCCTGCCTGCGGGGCAGACACTGCTGCGCCATAACTGGACGCTGCACGATGATGGGGCGCTGTTTCAGCACCCTCGTTTAGCGCAAAACAGTGCGCTTGCGCCATCACCTGATCAGATGTGGTTCAGGATGGAACGGCAAACCCTGTCGCGCGTTGACGGCGCGGAAACGATCCTGTTCACGATCAAAACAGTGCAGGCCCGTTTGCCGGACGCAATTGGCGACACCCCTGCGCTGGCAGATTTCCTGCGGGATGAAATCGCGGCGATGGATGACCGGACGCTTGCCTATAAAAGCCTGATCAATAAACGCGCTGCGTTGTTATCCTATTTGGGGTGAGTATTTCGATGCCAGTTAAGACGCGGAATGTCGATGGCCGGGCAGCGGTTCATAACCATATCAAGTCCGGCAGCTTCGGCCCTTGTCGCGCAGTCATGATCGACTAAATCCAGTTGAAACCAAAGTGACTTGGCACCAATGGCAATTGCCTCATCCGTAATGGCGGGCAGGGCGCTTTTTTCGCGAAAGACATCGACCATATCGATCGGGCCGGGAATATCTGAAAGGCTGGCATAGGTCATCTGGCCCATCAGCATTTCGCCTGCAAAGCCGGGATTGACGGGCACAACCTCAAATCCGCTGGCAAGCAGAAAGGCCATGACTTCATTACTTGGGCGCTCAGGCTTTTTACTTGCGCCAACAAGGGCGATGCGCTGTGTGCGGTCGAACAGCGCGCGTAGGTCATCATCGGTTTCCAGCATGGGGTGGTGTAATCCTGATCGGTTCAGTTAACGGGCAAGGTTGGCACCGCCATGCGACCAGATCGGATGGCGTTTGTCGCGAAAGGCGCTGATGCCCTCAACCGCTTCGTCGCGCATCAGATTGTTGGACATGATGTCGGTTGCCACGTCATAGGCGCGCTCAAGCGGCAAGTCGCGGGTTTGGCGAATGGCGTCCTTGCCCAACAGCAAAATCTGGCGCGGTTTTTCGGCGATGGTGCGGGCGATGGCCAGCGTGGCGTCATCAATATCATAATCATCAAACACGCGGGATATCAGCCCCGCCTCGCGCGCCTGATCTGCAGTCATAGGTTCCGCCGTCATAAGCATGTCTGCGGCCGCCTTGGCATGGACCGTGCGGGTGATGGGGATCATCGGCGTTGTGCAGAACAGGCCGATATTGACCCCCGGCGTAGCGAATTTGGCTGATCGGGCAGCCACTGCCATATCGCATTGGGCGACAAGCTGGCAGCCCGCAGCCGTGGCCATGCCCTGAACCGACGCCAAAACAGGTTGGGGCAGGGCGGCGATTTTTTTCATCATGCGCGAGCAGCTTTCGATCACTTCCCGTAATGCGGCCTTGCCCTCGTCAGGGCCATTACGCTTATCGACAATCTCGCCCAAATCGTGCCCGGCACAAAACACCGTGCCTTCTGCGCGTAGAACAACCAGATTGGTTTTGTCATCTGTTGCGATTTCGGTGAACGCCTCATCCAACGCTGCAATCAGGTCATCATTCAGCGCATTCCGGCTGTTGGGCCGGTTCATCGTTAAAAAGCGAATGGCGCCATCCTGTTGGCTGATAAGTACCGGTTCTGTCATGATTGCCCCCTGTTATGGTCTATGGACAATATGCTACTGCCTGTTGGGAAACATTCAATCGCTTTTCAAGCCGATGGGGACACTTAATCGATGCAAACCTTCAAACCTGCCTTAACAGCTGAAGACCTGACGCAATTTCTTGCTGCCGCCTTTCCCCAAATGGATGAAAGCTGGGCGCCGAAAATTCTGCGCGTGGATGAGCAGGGGGTCCATATGGTCAAACCCTATGAAGATAGCCAATTACGCCCCGGGGGCACATTATCTGGGCCGACCATGATGACATTGGTTGATACAGGTATGTATATGGCGGTTGCGGCGGTGATTGGTCCTGAATCCATGGCCGTGACGTCAAGCTTGCAGATCGACTTTCTGAACCGGGCCGACCCGGTGGACCTTAACATACGGTGTTGGTTGACTAAATTGGGTCGGTCTTTGGCTGTGGGGCGGGCCGAATTATGGTCCGCAGGTAGCGATAGATTGTGCGCGCAGGCGTCGGTCACATACTCCCTCGTGCGGACAAATAAGGATGCGGCTAAGGATGCGGTGAATAGTTGAGGTAATTATTTACCGTATTTGTAACTGTTTGACGCATAGGGGTTTTTCCGCCCATTTGTTGATTGACTTGATGCGCCCGGTGGCTATGATCCGCGTCGATTGAAGGCTGCCCGTAGATTTTGTGCGGGTGCAAGAAGCGAATGAAAGGGACGCGCCATGAAAACATTTTCGGCGACGCCTAATGACATTGATAAAAAGTGGATCCTGATCGACGCAGAAGATCTGGTTGTTGGCCGTTTGGCGGCTATCATTGCAACCCGTCTGCGCGGCAAGCATCTGCCGATTTTCACACCCAGCATCGACTGCGGTGACAATGTTATTGTGGTAAATGCAGACAAGGTTCACTTCACCGGTAAGAAGTGGGCAGACAAGAAATACTATTGGCACACCGGTTATCCCGGCGGCATCAAGGAACGGACAGCAGAAAAATTGCTGGAAGGTCCGCGCCCCGAAGCCGTGGTGAAGAAGGCCGTACAGCGCATGTTGCCTAGCGGCGCGCTGGGTCATCAGCTGCTGTCAAACCTGAAGGTTTACACAGGACCCGACCATCCCCACGCAGGACAGGATCCGGAAGTCCTTGATGTGGCATCCATGAACGCCAAAAACGTGCGGAGGGGTTAAGCATGACCGAAGAAACCCAAACATTGGACTCACTTGAAGATCTGGGCGGCGCAACAGGTGCCGCGGCTGTTGAGGCTGTTGAAGTTGTAACACCCGCAGAACCGCAGATCGACGAACATGGTCGTGCCTACGCCACTGGCAAGCGTAAGGATGCGGTTGCCCGCGTCTGGATCAAGCCCGGCTCAGGCAAGATCACTGTGAACGGTCGCGACGGTGCGCAGTATTTCGCACGCCCGACCCTGCAGATGTTGTTGCAGCAGCCGTTCGAAACGGTTGAGCGTAAGGACCAGTATGACGTGATCTGCACCGTTAAAGGTGGCGGTCTGTCAGGTCAGGCCGGTGCCGTACGTCACGGTATCTCAAAGGCACTCGTTAATTTCGAGCCGACCTTGCGCCCGATCCTGAAGCAGAACGGCTTCCTGACACGCGATGCACGTGTTGTTGAACGTAAGAAATACGGTCGCGCGAAAGCCCGTCGTAGCTTCCAGTTCTCAAAGCGTTAAGCTTTATCAAAGCATTCACGAAGAAGCCCGACGGTTCTGCCGCCGGGCTTTTTCTTTGCCTGAAATGTTGGTGCGCGGCGATAAAGAAAACCGCGTCAAAAAATCTAAATCCGACCTAGCCGATAATCGTCTTCAACATGGTCTCGTAGTCTTCCGGTGTTGCCGGGACCGGGTTTGTATAGTGGGCAAGGTCCGTGCTGGCATAGGCCACCAAATCGGGGATCATGTCTGTGGTGATGCCCATTTCCCCGAAGGAGGATGGCAGGCCCAGCTTTTCATTCAGCGCTTCGATTTCGTCTGCGACGGTATCCGCTGACTTGGCGTTCATGGCGCGGGCGATCCGCTCAAACTTGTCTTCGCAAGCCGGTTTATTGAACCGTAGGACGGTGGGCAGGGCGACCGCATTCAATGTGCCGTGATGCAGCTTCAGCTCCTTCAGGCGGCCTGCAGCATGTGCAATGGCGTGGACGGAGCCCAGCCCCTTGGTGAAGGCCAAGGCACCTTCGAATGAAGCGACCATCATGTTGAAGCGAGCGTCCTTGTCCTGACCGTCCTCAACAGCCCGTTGCAAATTGCCCATGCGGATGCCCCGTTCGATTCCTTCAAGGCCGATGCCTTCGGCAACCGGGTTGATGACCGGGGTCAACACAGCTTCGATACAATGGGTCATGGCATCCATACCGGTTGCAGCGGTCAGGACAGGGGGCAGGCCCAATGTCAGATCCGGGTCGCAAACAGCAATGTCGGGGATCATGCATTTGGCAAAAAACGTGTCTTTACGGCCATCCTTCAAAATGATCACAGCACCGACGGAAACTTCTGACCCCGTACCTGCCGTGGTTGGGATGGCAATCATGGGGGCGCAATCAGTGATGTTCGCGCCACCACCCATTGAAAAGCCATATTGTTCCAGCGGGGCAGGCAGCTTGGCCAAGATGCCGACACCCTTGGCCAAATCCATTGCAGACCCACCGCCAAGCGACACAATGCCGTCACAACCAGCCTCTGCATAAAGTGCTGCGGCGTCTTCAACCGCTTCTTGTGTCGGGTTGGGGGGCGTGTCTGCATAAACAGTTGGTTGGCGATTGTCAGGGAAGCAGGCCTTGACCTGATCAGCGATGCCGGCAGCGACCAGACCCTGATCAGTGACCAGCATGGGCCGTTCAATGCCCAATGCCGTCAGGTGTTCACCCAGACGTTGAATGGCACCATGATCAAAGTCGGCTTCGTTCAGAAAATTAATAGCAGCCATGTCGGCCCCCTCTATTGTTTTGTATTGCGTTGTTTTTGATTTGTGTCGTGATTGTTTGTTGTGAAAATTATGCGTCAGCCATGACGTCCCGTCACGGAAAATTCTTCTTCCTCGTCCAACTCAGCCTCAGCATTCAGGCTTTTGAACCGGGGGTGCAGCAGAATGACGACCAACGATAAAACCAACAATGCGCCAGCCATGACGAATGGCCCTTGATGATAAATCTGATACAGCGGCATGCCGACAACGGGGTTCAGCATATGCCCAACCGCCCCGGTGGAGCCGATCATCCCCGCGACTGCGCCTTGTTCGTCAGGATCAACCGATAGGGACGCAGCAGATGACAGGCCGGGCCGCATCAGGCCAAAGCCAAGGCCGGAAATCACCAGCCCCGATACCAGCACCGAAAAGCTGGTGCCGAAAATCAAAATGACAAAGGCGGCAATTGCCAGCACCGCCCCCCAACGCAGCAATGATTGCACCGACGCGCCAAAACGTTGGATGATCACCAATTGCGCAAACAGCGCGGCGGCTGCCATCATCATCAGGCCGACACTGACAAACTGGCCTGCCTCTGTTGTGGTGAAGCCAAGCACATCCATGAAATAAAAGCTGGTGACCTGCATGACGGAGCTTTGCCCGATCGACAGCGCGAGGCTAACCCCGATAAAGGCGCGCACACGTTTGTCCATAAAGCCGATGCTTTTCTTGATGCGCCGTTTCGTGGCACTACCTTGCGGGCGAGACCGTTCCGGCAGCAGAACCAAAACGGCGAATGCCCCGGCAAGGGCAAAGGCGGCAACGGCGAAGAACGGCGTTAGCTGCCCGAATGTCAGCAAGACACCAGCAATGCCGGGACCGATGATTGTGCCAACACCAAACGCGGCAGAGATGCGCGCGACGCCGCCGGACCGTTCCATCCGTGACGTGCGATCTGCCACATAAGCGGTTGAGGCGGGCATGGTGCCCGACCCAAAAGTGCCGAAAATTGCACGCACCAAAATCAATGACGGGGCCAGCATGGTCAGTGACAACAGGTCCTTGGTTGCCAGCAGGACCAACAGGCCAAAGCCGCCGGTAGAAATGGCATAGCCGGTCAAGCCGATCAGGATCACAGGCTTGCGCCCAATGCGGTCAGACAGGCGGCCCCAAACCGGGCTCATCACGACCCACATAACAGCGGAAAGTGAGAAGATGTACCCAACCTGTACTTCCGACATGCCCATATCGCGCGCCAGTGGCGGCAAAATGGCAGAGAACAGTGTTTGCCCCATACCAATGGACAGCAACGCCACAAACAATATATTCAGGCCGCGCGTGCGTTCCTTGGCTGTGGTCGGGCTTTCATCCGGTGTGGGATAGTTCGTCATGCCTTGGGCCTGCGCAGATTATAAAGGCCGCGCCCGCTGGCCAGCAATGTGCCGTCTTCCAAGCGCACTTCTGTCGATGCGGTGCCGATCCTGCCGCCCACATCAATGACGCGTGCGGTGCAGATCAGCGGGCCTTGCGTGGCGGGACGATGGTAATCCACCTTCAGGTCTATTGTGCTGGTCACGCGGTCGGTCACTGCCATCAGGGCAAATAGGCCGCCAAGGTCAATCACACTGGCCAACACGCCGCCATGAACGGTTTTGGCAACAGGGTTAGAGATGATGTCATCCTTGAACGGGCAGGTGAAGGTCACGCCGTTCGGATCAATGGATTGCAGTTTTATGCCAAGCCACGCCTGAAAGGGGGACCCTTCCAGCGCGCCTTTAATGAAATCCTCCGGCACCGGTGTTTCGGCGACGATGGGGTTTCTTTTATCGTTCATAAAGCCCCCGGAACGAAAACAGCCGCTGCGTTGTACAGCGGCTGCCTCAACCTAGCGAAAAAGGGTAGGTGAATTCAAGCGGCAGACGGTTCGAAATTCATATCGGGGATCGACAGGATTTCGTTATAAACGGTTGGCTTGTTGACGCGCAGGAAACGGCGCACATCTTCAAGCGGCATGTCGAGCATTTCTTCCCATGGGGTTGCTGTCAGCCATTTGGCGCGCTGCCCGTTCAAGAAGCCCTGCCACACAGCCTTTGCCACCGGAACTTCGGGATGGTTCTTGCGGGCAAAGATGCTGCCCATCACGGCGATGAAGGCAAAGCCAAGTGTGCGTGTCTGCGCGTAGGAAAAGCCCAGCAGGGAAAGTTCGCCCAGCGGGTCACGGCCATAACCTGCAACCACATGCCACAAATCATGCTGGTCCCGAATGCGGCCACTGAACCATTCCTGTTCATCGTTCAGCTCACGTTCGATGGACCGGTCAATTTCGCTGGCCTTGATCAGGCCATCAGCGGTCAACCCTTCTTCGGCCATAAACTCATAATAGGTGCGGCCCAGCGTGCCTTCTGGCAGGTCTTTCAGGCGCGGGTCAGAAAGGGCAGCGACCAAATCAGGCTGTTCTTTCAACATACGCTTGCCAGATGGGCGACGACGCATCATGTCATAGTCACGGGTTTTGGTGCCGGTGGACAGGGCGTCGATAATCTCAAACACATATTCCGTGTCGTCGGGGCTTTGCGTTAGCTTTTTATAGTTTTCATAGGCCCGGCGAAACTCAAGCGGTTTTGTCTGCGGCTTGGGCGCGGTGACTGTTTCGTTCTGGTCAATCGTGGCCATTGATGGCTCCCCCACAAGTGATTCAACATGTGATTCAAGTTGGGGGACACTAGCTTCATATTTTTGAAAGAGTCTATTGGAATTAATGACGCGGTGTCCGCCTGCGCGCGAACGCGCAGGCGAAACCGTTGTAAATCAAGGGTTTGCGGAAATAAAGGTCTTGAAATCCGCAACGGTACGATCGGCATCTTCCTCAAACGGGATGTGGCCCAAATCAGGATAAATCACCAATGTCGGGTCGGGCAAAATCTCTGCAAAGCGTGTCGCGTCAGTTGCGGGCACCAGCGCATCAACCTCGCCCCACATCACCAGTGTCGGCTGATAAAGGTCAGGCAGGCGCTTATAGGCGGTCATATCACGTTGGCCTTGATTGCGAATACCTGTGGCCTCGCGATTGCCCTCGCGCAGCAGCATGTGCCAATAGCGGTCAATCATCTTCTCCGTCACCACAGCGGGATTACCGTTATAGACTTTCCGCATCGTGTCAGCGACCGCAACGCGCGGCGTGACCTTGCGCATGATGTTGCGAATGCCCGGCATCTTCATGGCCCGATAGATAAAGGGTTGGTCGCCCTTGGTGTCATAGGGCATCCCGGATGAGCCGATGATCGCCAACCGTTTCACACGATCAGCATAGTTCAGCGTATGCAGCCACGAAATAAAGCCGCCCATGGAACTGCCAACGATTGTATAGCCATCAGGGATGTTCATCTTGCGCAGGGTTTCGTCAACCAGTGCCGCTTGCCCCGCCATTGAATAATCATGGGCCGGGTGGGGGCCGGTTAGCCCGTGACCTGCCAAATCCATTGAGACCACCCGATAGTCGTCCTTCAGGCGGGCTACCCAAGGCTCCCACGTGTGAAGCGATGCGGACGAGCCATGAATGAGAACGATGGTTTCCCCATTCTGATTGCCTTCGTCCCGCGCGTGAACTGCCAAGCCATTGTCAAGCGTAACGAAGCGCGATGCCTCAGTCGTATAGCGCGGCGTCAGTTCAGCCAGGCTCATATCCGATTGCCAGCCCCACGCGATCAGCGCGACAAGCGCCACAATTATCAGGCCAAAAAGCCGTCCAACCCATTTCATAATGTAGTCCCCCAATTAATAAGGCACTGCTACTCTCGCGCATCGTCTAGGGTTTGCAGTGCCTGTGTTTCCAGATCATAGACCCGTCGCAGCTTTTCGGAAAGCGTTGAAAATAAATTTGGATCCGCCGGATAAGAAGCGGACTTTAAATGGGCCTGCACATGGGCGTCATGCGTTTGCATGTTGGTCACGCCACGCTTGCCGCCACGGGCATGGGCGCGCGCCCGTTGGTCAAGCGCCTGTCGCAACGGATCGTCCTTTGCCAATGCAGCATGTCCCAATTGACGCCATGCGACACCGGCACGATCATATAGGTCTGCAACGTGATCAAGGTTTGGTCGGTTCAAAATTGGGGCAGCCTCACGCAAGAAGGCGGCATAGGTCGGGCGCAATGCCCTGCCGTCGGTTCCGGTCAGAACCGTTCGTTGATAAAGGGTTGCTAACGCGGGTGCCAGATTACGCCCCCTTTTGAAGACTGTGGGCCACCCCTTTTTGTGGGTGTCATGGGTCAACAAGCGGTGCCACTTTTTCAGGGCAGGCAGGCCAAAACTGTCTGACCCTGAACTAAGGTAGGCCGACATGTCTTTGATGGCGTCACTGCAATTCTGCTTCAGTTCTGATTTTTTCAATTGCTTGTGTTCTGTAAACCGGATCAGTCGGTGTTTTAGGCTGGGATAGGCGTTGCGGGCTTCGCTCATAACATCATCCGATATCAAGACCGGGTGTTGTCCTGTGTCCTGAACGGTCCATCCCTGCGGTGTTTGGCTTGCCGTCATGACCCAACCGAAGGGGCAATGAAACCAATCTACATAGATCAGCGGGGCAAGGGGGTCTTCGCCGCAGGCCTGTGCCAATTGGTGATCTGCCTTGGTCGTGCTGGCGGTTTCATGGATTGTGAATGTTAACCCGGTGCGGGCTGCCGCGGCGGCCAGCCGCTCTGTCGGGTAATTCCATCGCCGCGTCAGGCCCAACACCACGGGCGCGGTGTTGTTCTTTTTGAACTCCCACAGGATATAGCCAAGACCCAATCCACCGGACAGGCCGAACAGCATGGCGTCGGTATAGGGGGCGTTGGTATAGGGGTTTGCGGCCGCCGCCTGATTGAGCGTGCGGGACAGCGCTGCGGTTAAGCTATCGGTCATGGTCAAGATGACATCCCCCCGTTTTAGACCCCGTTTGATTGACTCTTTGTGGGGGCGGTGACACGCTCCCCCTCAAATCGTAATCAATAGCTTACTTTTAGATGATAAGGGGACCAAGCCCATGAGGTATGAATGTTTTGACGTTTCGATTAAGGACGATGTGGCGCATATCGTTCTATCACGCCCTGAACGGCGCAATGCAATGGCCGCAGCCTTTTGGGATGAGCTGCCCGAAATTGTCGAGAAAATTGATCAGGAAGCTGCGGCGAAGGTCATCGTCATATCCTCCACCGGGCCACACTTTACGGCTGGCTTGGATATCTCTGCCATTGGTGGCGGGGGCGGCAAAGGCTCCTCCCTTAGTGAGGAACAGGCCGCGATGCAGCACCGGATCAAGGGCGCGAAGTTCTATCAGAACGTCAAACATATGCAGAACTCGTTTTCGATTTTGGAAAACTGCCGCATTCCGGTGATTGCCGCGGTGCAGGGCGGGGCCTTTGGTGGCGGTGTTGATTTGTTGACCGCTTGCTCCATGCGTTTTTGTACAGAAGATGCGTTTTTGACCATCTTTGAGATTGAGGTCGGAATGACTGCCGACGTCGGCACATTCCCGCGCGTGTTGAACCATTTCCCCGAAGGGCTGGTGCATGAGCTGGCCTATACGGGCCGCCGCATGTTTGCGCAGGAAGCGAAGACACACGGCTTTTTCAATGAAATCTATGCAGATCATGACGCCATGCTGGACGCGGTGATGAAAATTGCCCGCGACATCGCACAGAAACCTGCACTGGCGATTTGGGGCTGTAAACATATGATCAAATATAGCCGCGATCACACAACAGAAGACGCGCTTGATTATATCGCCATCTGGAACGCGTCGAACCTGCAACCTGAAGAGATGATGGAGGCAATGGTCGCTCGCGCAGAAAAACGTCCGGGCAAGTTTGTGGACCTGCCGCCGATCAGAAACAAGACGGCGATCTAGTCTAAAATCTCTAACGTTACGCGATTTGGCAAGCTGGCCTGAAACCGGGTCAGCTTGTCTTTTATATCGGGGGTGGGGACGGTGGTGTAAAAGCTGACGGTCTGGCCAACCTCAGAAATCATGGTTGTGCGTGTCAGCGTGGCCACCTTGTGCCAATGGGCGGGGATTGCGCCTTCAAAATATTGCGCATAGATCATGGCGAATTGCACGTCATGTTGCTGTGCCAACTGATCAACAAAATCGGCATCGAATGTGCCATTGGCGCGGGCAACGCGCACGGGTTCTGACCCCAGTCCCCACAGGTCCAAAACATAATTGTCGTTTTGATAGGCGACGCGGCCCAAATCGTTCACGGCAACGGGTACCGGGTGAATGTCCGTGATGAAGCGATGCATCAATACTTGTTGGCCATAGATGGTTGGCCCGGCCTTGGCTGCCAGTCTGATCAGGTTGATGTAGTTCCCCGCAGTGACCAGCATGGCGATGAACAGGGCAATCTGTGCCAACCCCATACCGTCAACAGCCATGTTGCGCAGAAATTCGCGATAAAGATACAGCAGGCTCAACCACCCAAGGACAAAGGCGTATAGCTCATACCGGCCAAACCAGCCAAAGGCACCGGCCAGAATATGCGCGCTAAGGGCTGCGCCGCTGGTCAGGATGATCATTAGCGGCAGGCTGTTTTGTAGTGTCGTGAAAGGCCGGTTGACCAACTGGCGCAAGGTGACAGGCACCGCGCCGATCAACCCGGCAATGCCTAAAAACAGAAACACACCTTGCCGGTCCAAAAAGGCATCGCGCAGATTATAGGCGATGGTCGTAACAACTCCACCGGAGCCGCTGGCCAAAACAGATTTCGACATGACGGAGCTGGGCAGCACAGGCAGCCCGTGACTGATCATGAATTGACTGTAAAGACCGAACGCCCCCACCAGAACAATCGCACAACCCAATGCCGCCAGATAATGTCGCCAGAAGATCAGCCCCACAATCAATGCCCCGGCATAGGCGACGCCTTCAAAACGCAGCAGGGGCATCAGGATGATGGCAGCGATCAATAGGGTGTGTGGTTTGTTGTTCATGTGCGTGCGGACAAGGCCAACCAGCGCCATGACAATGGTCAGGATATGCGCGCTGTGTTCCATGCCAGCCAAGGGTAGATGAAAGCCGCCGAACAAAAACGGCAGGACAACAAACAGGCCAAAGGCGAATGGCGCAGCGGCGAGAATGCCGTCCAGCACATCCTTGGCGACAAAGCGCATGGCAAGCCATAGGGCAGCGCCCATCGCGGCAATGTTGATGATCAGCGGCGCCATATCACTGATCCCGACAAGCATGAAGCCGGCCAGCAAATAAGGATAGATCATGGAGGAGGAGGCCGCAGCATAATCCCCCGGATTAACGCCGAAGCCGCCATCCAATATCGTTTCCGCAATCGCCAGATGAATATAGGGGTCATCCAGCGCATAGATGAACGCGCCACCTGTTGGGGCAGTTGCGATCATAATCAATAGACCAAGCCCCCCCAGCCATAATGACAGGGCAATGGCGCGCATCATCGGAAAACTACTTTGCGGCATCGGCGCTGGCCTTACCCTTTTTGTGACTGGCCGCGGGCGCGGACAGCTTCGCGGCGACTTTCAATCGCCTCAGGGTCCATGACGGTATGTGCCTTGCCATATTTGTCTTCAAGGCCCATGCCTTCGCCAAATGTGGTGTCATACCCTTCGTCGATCAGGCCCTTATAGGCGACCAACATTTCGGGGATAACCGTCAGCATGTCCTGTGCCAATTGCTCACAATGGGGCAACAACTCATCAGCGGGCAATACCCGGTTCACAAGCCCCCAACGTTCAGCCTGTTCGGCGCTAAGAAAATTGCCGGTGAAGCTAAGTTCCTTGGCGCGCGAAATGCCAATCATGCGGCTAAGTTTTTGTGACAGACCCCAGCCGGGCATAATACCAACGCGGGCATGGGTGTCGGCAAAGCGGGCGTTTTCCGACGCGATCAATACATCACCGGCAAGGGCGATTTCAAAACCGCCCGTAATCGCAACGCCATTGATGGCGCAAATGATCGGGCCTGAAAATTGACGAATGGCCTTAACCGGATCATCGGCTACGGCACCTGATACACCGGCATCGCCTGCACCCAGTTCCTTCAAATCAAGACCGGCGGTAAATGCCCGTTCTCCTGCACCGGTGAGGATCATCACGCGGATATCAGGATCGTTTTCAAGCGCGCGCACTTCACTGGCGATGGTGTTGCGCAATTCCTGGTTCAGCGCATTCATCGCCTTGGGGCGGTTCAGGGTTACAACGGCATAGCCGTCCTTTTTATCAACCAACAATACAGGGTCGGACATTGGGGGGATGCTCCTTCAGAAATAGAAATAATGATTAGGCGTTCATCGCGGCCTGTAGGCCGGGGCGCTGTTTCATGCGGTCAAAATAGGCTTGGCAATTTGGAAACTCGTCAGCGAGCTTCACAAGGCTGCCGAGGATAAGCGGGTAGGTCACCATAATATCGGCGGCGGTGAAACTGTCGCCTGCGATATGGGTGGTTGTGGCCAATTGGGTTTCCATCATGGTGAATGCCTTGTGCGCCTTCTGGGTGGCCCAGTCGGCCTGTTCAGGGATGCGCATGGGTTCAGGCTTGATGCGTTTGTTTTGTACGACATCACCGACCGGGTTGGTGGCTGTCGCCTCGGCCAAGTGGAACCATTGCAGATAATGGGCGTAGTCCGCCGTGTCTTTGGCGGGGACAAGGTCAGCAGGTCCATATTTGTCCAGCAGATATTGAACGATTGCCCCTGATTCGCACATGGTCACATCGCCATCAACAATTGCGGGCACAAGGCCCAGCGGGTTAATGGCCAAAAATTCGGGTTTGCGCAAATCCCCATCCATCATGCTTAAGGTTTTGACTTCGTAATCAAGGCCCAGTTCTTCAAGCATCCAGATTACGCGCAAGGAGCGGGAAAATTTCACATGATAAACAGTAATCATCCGGGGCAGTTCCTGTTGAAAAAGGTTGGTGGTTCGTTGCGGGCGACCCTATCATGGGGACACTGACATTCTAAACCACAAACTCACAAAAATTGGGGGCCAATATGGACTTTACGATACCGGAAGACATTACCGATTATCTGGCGGAACTTGACCGTTTTATCGAGGCTGAGATCAAACCGCTGGAAGAACAGGATGATAACCGCCGTTTCTTTGACCATCGGCGTGAACATGCGCGGACCGATTGGGATAATGACGGGATGCCCCGCGAAGATTGGGAGGCGTTGCTGCACGAAATGCGTGACCGTGCTGATAAGGCGGGGCATTTGCGATATGCGCTGCCCAAAAAATATGGCGGCAAGGAAGGCTCAAACCTAGCGATGGCGATAATTCGCGAACATTTGGCGGCCAAGGGATTGGGCCTTCATAATGATTTGCAAAACGAAAACTCAATCGTTGGAAATTTCCCGACCGTCATCATGATGGATCGGTTCGGCACTGATGAACAAAAGGCTGAATTTATCGAAGGCATGATCACGGGTGAAAAGCGCTTGGGCTTTGGCCTGACCGAACCCAATCATGGCTCCGACGCGACATATCTTGAAACCACTGCGGTGCGCGACGGTAATGGCTGGCGGCTGAATGGGATGAAGCGGTTCAACACCGGACTGCATTCGGCAAATTACGACATGGTCTTTGCCCGCACGTCAGGTGATGATGGCTCGCCCAAGGGGATTTCCTGCTTCATTGTGCCGACAGAGTCCGAGGGGTTCTCAGTCGATTTCATGTGGTGGACATTCAACATGCCGTCTGACCACGCCGAAGTGACCTTGAAAGATGTGTGGGTGCCGGACACGGCCTTGTTGGGGCCGCTGGACGATGGCTTGGCATTGGCGCAGACATTTGTGCATGAAAACCGCATCCGTCAGGCAGCATCCGGTATCGGCGCGGCGCAGTTCTGCGTGAACGAGGCGGTGGACTATGCCCGCCAGCGCAAAACATGGGGCAAGCCCTTGGCGACGAATCAGGCGATTCAATTCCCCTTGGCTGAGCTTGAGACCGACATCGAAATGACCCGCTGGTTGGTATACCGGACCGCATGGGGGCTTGATCACATGCACCACATGGCCATGACAGACAAGATTTCCATGGCAAATTACCGCGCCAACCGGATTGTCTGCCAAGCGGCAGATTTGGCCATTCAGGTTCATGGCGGGATGGGCTATACCCGGCATAAGGATTTTGAACATATCTATCGGCACCATCGGCGCTATCGCATCACCGAAGGGGCGGAGGAGATTCAAATCCGCAAGGTTGCCGGACATTTGTTCGGCTTTATCGGCAAAAATGGCTGAGTGAAAGCTGTACAGCGGAAGATGGTCGCCACTATGGACGAGCAAACGCAAAACCTGCCCGACATCAAACGGGAACCACCGTCGCAATTCCTGTTTGCGGCGGAAGTGCCGCGCGTAGTGGCAGAGGGCGCGGCGCTTGTCGGTCTGTGGCCCATCCTGCGCCGCCTGCCCAAGGGTGACGGGCACGCTGTGATGGTGTTGCCCGGCTTTGGTGCCGATGACATGTCTACCGCGCCGTTACGGCAATGCCTGAACCGCATGGGGTATGATGCGCACGGCTGGGGGCAGGGGGTGAACCTTGGCGGTTCGACCCTGCAACGTGAGGCACTGCGCGACCTTTCCCTGAAGCTTTATGAACGGTCGGGCCAGCCCATATCATTGGTTGGTCATTCGCTGGGCGGTATCTATGCCCGTGAGATGACGCGGGCAAGGCCGTTTCAGTACCGGCAGGTTATCACCCTTGGCAGCCCATTCTCGCATGGGGGTCTGGTTGCCAATAATGTCAGTCTGTTGATGGAAGCTGTGTTGGGCAATGCCCCACCTGAAATCAGCGAGGGGGCCAAGCATCGTTTGGCAAGTCCGCCGCCTGTGCCCACCAGCGCGATCTATACCCGTCGTGATGGGGTTGTGCCGTGGCAGTCATGCAAACAGAATCTTGACCATCATCAGGCCAAACGTGCCGAGAATATTGAGGTGCCGGGCAGCCACACGGGGCTGATCGTCAATCCGGCGGTGCTGTATATATTGGCTGACCGCTTGCGCCAACCGGGCCATCAGTGGCAGCCCTTTGCCCCCAAGGGCATCACGGGGATGCTGTATAAACGGTTAAGCGCGCTCGCCAACATCTAAACAGCTTTGATTGACTGTTAGAAGCAACGAACGCGCCTAGCGTTATTGTAATGCTTTTTGCCGATTATTCGGCGGCGGGTTTGTCCGCCACGTCATTGTCTTCAGACATTTCGGCACTTAGGTCCGCGCGGTCTGCGGCCTCTTGCAGTGCCTTGAATTCCGAACTGACCAGGGTTGCCATGTAGCGTAGATCAGGCACGGCCTTGCGGCAGGCGATCAGGCCGAAATCAAGACGCCCTTCATAGGATGTGATGGTGATGTTCAGGCCCATGCCGTGCATCAGCACAGATACCGGATACATCGCGGTCAGACGCGCGCCGTTTAGATACAGCGTGACGGGCGGGCCGGGGACATTTGAAATCACAAGGTTCGATGCGGGCGCAACTGCACCGGTGCGCACCAACGGGTCAAGCGCAACATTCAGGCCATTCATCAGAACGGCATAGTTTTGCTTGCCTTCCTTCGACATGCCCTGCACCTGCGACTTGGCGGAATTTGCAGACTTGCGAATGGCATAGAACCGCTGCACCGGGTCAGCAATATGGGTTGCCAGATCAACCATGATGGCTGAGATTTGATTGCCGCCGGACGAGCCGTCCTGCGGGCGGAACGACACGGGCACGACCGTGTTCAAGGGCCGATCAGGCAGGGCCTGATGTTCAACAAAATAACGGCGCAATGCACCGGCGCAGACAGCCAATACGACATCATTGATGGTGCCGCCCATCTGTTTGCCCAATGCCTTCACCTCAGCCATGTCGAGGCTATCAACGGCAAAGCGTCGATGGGCTGTGATCGGGTGATTGAACTGTGTTTGCGGCGCGCCGAATGGTACGGCCAATGACGTGTCTTCGACACCGGCCATCTGACGGCCAAGATCAACAAAGTTCTGCGCAATTTCAGGCAGGGTTTTCATGTGCTTGCGCACGCCCGAAACAATATTCCCGATGATGTCGACGGCAGGCGGCGGGGCAACATCGGGGTCGCTTTTCTTGCGGGTGTCAATCTGCCAAGGGGCCTTGGCGACACCAGTTTCGGGTGTTGTTGACAATGTTTGCGCAATCAGGCGCATACCTGCAATGCCATCAATGACGGAATGATGCATCTTCGTGTACATCACAAAGCGCCCATCATCCAATCCCTCGATCAAATAGGCTTCCCATAGGGGGCGCGTGCGATCAAGCTGACGGGCGTGAATGCGTTCAATCAATGTGAATAGCTGGTCCATCGTGCCGGGGCGCGGCAGGGCAGAAAAGCGGACATGATAATCAAGATCAAATTCCGGGTCCTGTTCCCATTCGGGGAAGCCGCCAAAAATGGAAGAAGGCATCTTTAGGCGCTGGTTAAACGGCGGCACAACGGGGCCACCTGTCTTCAACTCTTCAACCAAGTCCTGAACAAAGTCGCCTTCGTAATCTTTGGGCGGTTCAAAGATCTGCAACCCACCGACATGGGCAGGTGATTCCGGCGATTCCATTTGCAGAAATGCCATGTCCAACAAGCTTAAACGCGCCATAATTTTACTCCCCAAAAGCATGTTCAGGCCCTTTGGCCTGTATGCATCTACCGAAAAACGTCTGTTTTCTGCGACTTCGGTAGGTTAATCCCTGATATGAAAAAGTTTGCCACATTTTTAATGCGGATGCCAAGTCATCTGCTGCCGCGCGGCAGACCGCCACGGATCACGTCACAAAAGCGTCACGCAGTTTGATGTGCTGTGGGCTGCTATTTTGTTGTGGCAACATAGACGCCGCCCCAGTCTTCTGGTGGGGGTGTGTCACGGTAATCAGCAATGCGACCGGCGATCATATCGTAATACCCTTGCGGAGCGCATTCGAACTGGCGCGCGCGGGCCATCGCCGCCTCTGCCCCGTCCCAATCATTGGTGCGGAACAGGCGGTGCATGTCTTCATTGGCTTCATTCAGTGCGGTAAAATCAGGGTCATCGCGCATGTTTTGACCGCCTAACAGGGCGAAAATTTCAGCCGGCTCACTGCGGCCTTTCACGGCGATCAGATCAAGCCGCAAGGTGGCATAAAACGGCTCAGCAATCAGGGCGGTCTTGGGGCCGATGACCGTTTCAACGGCATAGGATTTTGATTGCCCTTCAAGCCGCGCTGCAAGGTTCACCGCATCACCCAATACCGAATAGTCGAACCGTTGTTCGGACCCCATATTGCCGACGACACATTCGCCGGTATTGATGCCGATGCCGATCTTCAGTTCCATAAACGGAATGCCAGCGGCGGCGGCTTCCTTTTCGCGTTCAGCGTTCAGTTCGTCCAGCGCCTTATACATATCTAGTGCAGCCTGACACGCCTTCCGCTCCTGATTTTTCACGTCCAATGGCGCATTCCAAAACGCCATGATGCAGTCACCCATATATTTGTCGATGGTGCCTTCGTGGGTCAGGATCACGTCGGTCAGCGGCGTGAGCAGCCGGTTGATCAGCTCCGTCAGGCCGACAGGGTTTTCCTTATACTGTTCTGAAATAGAGGTGAAGCCACGCACATCGCAAAACAGGAAGGTCATGGTCTTTGTCTCGCCACCCAGTTTCAGGCGCGAGGGGTCGGCGGCCAATTGCTCCACAAGGGCAGGGGACAGATATTGCGCAAAGGCGCTGCGGACCTGTTCGCGCTGTGCCTCCTCGCGGGCATAATTGCTGTAACTCAGAACGCCGAACAATAGCGCGCCGCTTGCCGCCGGAAAGGCCGCATCCAACAAAATAAGGTGCTCATGAAACAGATACCAACTAAGCCCGACCGTGGCAGCTGTCAGGCCAATATAGACGAATAGGGCGCGCCGAGCGCCAGCCAAGGGAACCAGCACAATCATTAATAGCCCGACGATCGCAAGCGTGCTGAGTTCCGCCCCCAAAGCATAATTAGGGCGGATCAGGTTTTGGCCGGACAAAATTGTTTCCAGTAATTGCGCGTGGATTTCAACACCGGGCATGGCCCCTTCAATCGGGGTGGCGCGAATATCCTTCAGCCCCGTTGCGGTTGTGCCGATCAGGACCAGCTTGCCCTTGATGGCGGTCGGGTCATGCTGATTTGCCAATAGCTTGTGCGCAGGAATGTAAATTTCAGGATTGTGCGGGCCGTATCTGATCCATAACTGCCCGTTAAAATCGGTGGGGACGTCTGTTCGCGCGACACGCACTGATTTGATGCCTGCGCCCTGTGTGTCACGGACAATCGCATATTGGCTTTGCCCGGTGGCAAGGCGCAGCATCTCAACCGCCAATGTTGGATAAACGCGGGAGCCAACGCGCAACACTGCGGGGATGCGCCGAACAATCCCATCGCTTTCGGACGAGATTGTGAACATGCCCCGGCCATTGGCAGCACGTTCAAGCACAGGATGATTTTCGGTAACCGACCCATAGGACAACAGGAACGGGCGCGGATCGCCGTTAAATTCCGCAATCGGCGTCAGGTGATGTTTCGCCTGCCGCGTCTCTTCACTTTCAGGTTCAGGGTTGGCGCCAAGGCCAATCACAGTGCGCGTGCGGGCCAAGGCATCGGCAAATATTTCGTCATTGCTGGGCCGTTCTTTTAGGGCCGCTTTGACGTGATCGGGCAGGCCGTATTGTGCCTCTGCATATATTTCCGGTGATAGGTGGTCGGCCTCAGGAAAGACGATATCAAGCCCGATGGCAGCAGCGCCGCTATTGTGCAAATTATAGATCATTTGCGCGACCTTGGTGCGCGGCCACGGCCATTGGCCTACCTGTTTCAGGCTGTCTTCATCAAGATCAATAATGACAACGGGCTGGTTTTCACTTTCATGGGGGGCAATCCGTTGAAACAAATCAAACTGTATCAGCCGGGCCTTTTCAACCAATGGCGGGTCAACAACACGTAAGGCCAACAGGCCAATCAGAAGATAAAGCCCAAGAGCACGGCCGCTGATCACCCAGTCGAGCATCTGCCGTAATATGGTTTGCTGGCGTGACACGGCTTGTTGATTCCCCTTTTTACTTGCGGACGAGTGTGCGTTGTCGCCACACTAACCGCAAGTATATTGGCACAAGTGTCTGAATTTTCTATTAAACTTTAGGCATCTGCGACATGCTGACATGGCTTGTTGACAATCATGTAAAGAGTGCCTATCTTTACTTACATGATTGTAACAAAGCTTTTTCGCACCGCGGGCAAAAATATGCGGTATGATCAGAAAAAGCAAAATGAGGATAGGGGCGCAAAGCCCAACCTTGGGGAGAGAGAAGATGACCACGACAGACGTGACAGTAAAACAAACTGGTGCCGTACAACCTGCGAAAACTGTGAAGCGCCGCCGCAACTGGCTGGCAGCCTTCCGTCATATTGATCTGCTGCGCAAAAACAACGAAGACACTGAACAAGTGTTCCGCATTATCGAGGCGCTGAAGGGCGATGCCGACAAAACGGCCTATGACGCCTTCATCAAAACAGAAATCGGTCAAAAGGTAATTGCTGAAAAGCGCAGCGCCATTGACTTCCTTGGTAATCGCGACTGGTTGCGCAGCCTGCCTGATGGTTCGCTGGGCCGTGAATATCTGGACTTTATGGTGTCAGAAGGGTTGACCGCAGAAGGATTGCGCGACGTGTCCTATGATGGCGGGTTCGCTGGCGAAAGTGAAGAAACAGAAGAAGACCGGATCTTTGCTGAATGGAACCGTGACATCCATGACCTGTTTCATGTGGTGACAGGCTATCATCGCGATCCGTTTGGTGAATTGTCCGTTTTGGCAGTGACCTATCAACAGACCAAAAGCCTTGGCGTTGCCTTTATCGCCATCATGGGCTGCTTTGAGATCAAGCGTATTTTGCCCGGTGCCAAGGTCTATAAGGCGCTGCGTCAGGCGTTCAAGATTGGCAAGCAGTGTGAAAATCTGGTTGCGCAGGATTGGGAATATTTGCTGACCCTGCCGAAGCAGGAAGCATTGGCCCATCTAAACCTGCGTGAGCCGACACATTATAACGCCGTGCTTGATCATGCGGTTGCAACCAAGACAACGGACCCGCGTTACCAACATTTGTTTGCTGCCTAAGCACAAACACTGCAATCCAATAAACAAAAGCCCCGCTAGGTTAGCGGGGCTTTTTTGTGTCAGTGGTTTGAATGATCAGGCAGCAGCAACGGCCAAGCCTGCGGCGGCACGCATTTCAGCAAAGCTGGCCTGCAAGGCATCATTATAGGCATCCGGGTCGGGCAGCATTTCGCGGCAGGCCTGGAAAGTGATGGACTGAGAGCCATTATAGCTGAACACCGAATGGGTCAGCCCAAGGCTTTCCTGAATGGGGCTAAGCTCATATGCCCGCACCATTTTGGCGCCTGTCATATAAACGGGATCGGCGGGGCCGGGCACATTGGTGATGATGGTGTTGAACGGCACATCAAACCGGTTGGCCAATGCTGTTTCAAACGCCTTGCGGCTACCCAATGCGGTTAGCGAGGCGGGAACAGCCACGGTCTTGCGGGCGATGGCCTTGGCGGACACGGCCTTTTTATAGGCGCCGACTTCATCCATTTCGAAATTAACGGCGCGCACCCGATCAAGCGGGTCAGCAATATCCGTATGGATTTCGATTGACGGCATGTGGATTGTGTTTGTCGAGGTGTCTTCGTTTTCACCACGAACATTCAACGGCACACCGGCAACGAGCGAGCTTGTCGGCAATTCGCGCTTGCCTTCCAGATAACGGCGCAGGCCGCCTGCAACGATGGCGACCACAACGTCGTTGACTGTGGCACCTTCAACCTTGTCACGGATGGCGCGAATATCGTCCAATGGCATATCAACAGCGCCAAATACACGATGGGCGGAAATAGCACCGTTAAAACGCGTCTTGGGCTTGCCTGAGCGTTTTTCCTCTGACAGGCGCATACCGGCCCGCATACGGGCAACTGATGGCATGGCATCGGAAAGCACGCGTGCCATTTGCAGTGGTGATTTGATGTTGTTGCCATAGGTGCGCGCCAACAATTCGGCGGCAGATGGGGTCCGTTCAGGACGCCAAGGGGTCTCAGGCTCCGCCGCGCGATCTTCTGGCGCGCGGGTGTGCAGGGCACGGGCCAGACCTGATCCTTCTAGGGTATCAATTGCGGCGTGATGAACCTTGGTCAATACGGCGTATGACCCTTCGGGCAGGCCGGGAATATTGTCCAACCCTTCGATAATCGTTGCTTCCCAAAGCGGACGGTTTAGGTCAAGCGGACGGGAATGCAGACGGGCAACCAAAATGCAAAGCTGACGCCAGTCACCGGGTTTGGGCAGGGCGATATGACGGACATGATATTCCAGATCAAAATCCGCGTCCTCAACCCAATAGGGGTAATCAACATTCAGGGGAACCTGCACCAATTTGCGCCGGAACATGGGGCTTAAATGCAGCCGATCATGATAGGTGCGCAAAATGTCCTTGAACCGCACGAACCCATTATTGGCCGTTGACGGGTCGTAAATTGCCAACCCGGCAATATGCATGGGCGCGTTGTCGAGTTCCTGATAAAGGAACATGGAATCAATGCTGGACAATTGCTGCATTGTATTTTCCCCATATTATCAAATTGTTATCGGCGCAACCTAATACGCAAAAACAGGACCGGCAGCGCGCTTTCTATACTCTGTCGCGGACACTATCACACAGACCGCCAAAAACGCCATAGGTCAGATGCCGCAAGTGCAACAACAAGCACCACAAAGTGCAACAAGACGTTGAGTGTTGCGAGAACAGCGCAATCAAAGCGCCAGTGGGGCAGCCAGTGGGGCAGCCTGTGGGGCGGCCTGTGTGTCAGCTGGCACGGGCGTTGTGAATTGTCGCCATCAGGCCAAACAATTCCGCCGGGTTTGGCCGGTCTGGACGTGTGCCCGTTGCCTCAGCCTCAAAATCGCGAAACAGGGTGGATACATTGATGGCAATACGCTCCGCATCGCCCCAACTGTCAAAATCACCCAGCGCGATTTCCTGTGCGGCAGTCAGCACATCGCGGACGCCTTGATCCCACAAGATGCGGGCTTCATCGCGGATATAGGTCAGATAGCCGATCACCGCCTGCACACCGCGCCTGTCCGTTATGGGGCCATGGCCCGGGACAATCAATTCAGGCTCCAGCGACAGGATGGTTTCGCAGGCGGCAATGCAATTGCTGATGGGCCCGGCCCAACAGATCGGCGTGCCTTCGATGAACAGAATATCGCCCGAATATACGGTCTTGGCGGTTTTGTCATGCACCAGCACATCGCCCCCTGTGTGGGCGGGGCCGACCTCAATCAGATCAAGCGGACGGGTGCCCACTGAAATGGTCAACTTGTCTTCAAACAGACGGGTGGGCAGCCGCCGTTCAACGCCTGCGAAATCAAAGGCACCGAAGGCCTGTTTGAAATAGGCACCCAGCGCGCCCATGTCATCGGCCTGTTCCAACAGGGCGGCCATCATGGCCGGGCTTTCTTCTTCTTGTTCTGCTGCGGCTGTCTTGCTGGCAATGATGTCGGCCTGCGGGCAACAGCCATTGCCATTGCAGTGATCGCCATTGGCGTGGGTGTTGATGATGGTGCCGATGGATTTTGCAGCCGGGGCCGCATCGCGCATAACCGCCAGCATATCGGCGGTTAGCGTCATGTCATACAGCGTATCGATCAGCAGGCTTTCACCACTATCGGTGATCAGCCCCGCATTTGACCAGCCCCAGCCACCATCAGGTTGCAACCACGCAAAGCTGCCATTACCCAGCTCATGCAAGCCTTTGGTATAGCTGAATTGCGGTAATCCCAAACCCGCATAGTGACCGGTGGTGGTGATGCTCATCCGCTGTCCCTAGTAAAGTGTGGCGTCCGCTGCCTTGGTGTAGGGCACGAAATCAGCCATGCGATTTTCTTTTAACTTTGTGCCCCATTCAGGATCACATAGTAGGGCGCGGCCCACCGCAATCAAGTCGAACTCATCATTTTCAACGCGCTCAACCAACTCGTCCATATGGGACAAGGTTTCATCGTCATGGCCCGCATCGGCCCCAGCCATCGAGGCAATGAATTCCTGATTAAGCGACACAGACCCGACAGAAATGGTCGGCTTGCCCGTTAGTTTTTTGGTCCACCCCGCAAGGTTGAGGTTGGAACCTTCGAACTCAGGCTCCCAAAAGCGGCGGGTAGAGCAGTGATAAATATCGACGCCAGCATTGGTCAGCGGTTCCAACCAACCGGCAAGCTGATCTTCGGTTTGGGCAAGGCGTGCAGCAAAGTCCTGCTGCTTCCATTGTGAATAACGCAGGATGATGGGGAAGTCCGCGCCCACTTCGGCACGACATGCCGCGATCAGTTCAGAGGCGAATTTGGTCCGGCTGATCAGGTCGCCGCCAAAATCATCATCGCGGATATTGCTGCCTTCCCAGAAAAACAAATCAACCAGATAGCCATGCGCGCCATGAATTTCGATGGCGTCAAAGCCCAGCTTCTTGGCATCGCGTGCGCCATCGGCAAATGCCTTGATCACTGCATTGATGTCTTCAAGTGTCATGGGGTCGGTCACAACCTTTGGCGGCTTGTTAATGCCGGACGGGCCGCTTGACGGTGCGTCGGGGTGAATGCCCATGCCCTGTTTGCGCATCATGCCCACATGCCACAACTGCGGGGCGATTTTGCCGCCAACCTTGTGGACGTCTTCCACCACCTTGGCCCAGCCTTCTAAGGCATCGCCATAGAAGACGGGGATCTGATCGCTCATATTCGCGCTGGGGTGATTGACATTGGTACCCTCGGTGATGACCAAGCCCACGTCATTTTCAGCGCGACGGCGATAATAGTCAGCCACGTTTTGACCGGGAATGCCATTGGGGGAAAAGGCGCGTGTCATGGGGGCCATGACGATACGGTTGGCGAGGCTTAGATTGCCCAGTTGCACGGGGTCGAACAGAACAGCAGGTGACTTACCCATATTTCTTGGTCCTTTTGATAATTTGTCATGAAATTTGAAGGTGCGCCATGCAAGCAATTGAACGGCGCAAATACAAGTGATTTATTTCGCAACCATTCCGGCCTGTTCTTTGATCAGGCGGTTGGTTTCTGCGACCATCATGTCTTCGCGATAAGTCGCTTCATAAACCGTGCGGGCATTCATGCCCATTTTTTTGAGGCTAGGGCGGTCCAGCCCGTTCAGCAGCGCCGTCAATGTGTGGGGGTGATTGAAGCTGAACACATCGCCGTTAAAGCCGGGCACCACCAAATAGGGTAGCGAGGTACGGTCCGACAATAATAGCGGGCAGGCATTGCGCATAGCCTCAAGCGCCACAAGGGGCAGGCCCTCATACCGGCTGGGCATGACCAGTGCATCAAATCCGCGATAGGCGGCATCAATCTCAAGCGGGGGGATTTTTCCCGCTACTGTTATGCGGGGGTCATCAAGCGCGGGGTTGGCGGCACTGCTGTCCTGCAAATGCGACCAGCCAACCAATGTCAGCGCGATATCATCGCGGGTGCAGGCGCTGAACCCCTGCAACAATTCATCAAGCCCCTTTTGCCGGTCAAAGCGTCCGATGAAGCCCAGCTTCAGTGGCCCTTCGTTCGGTCCGGCGGGCGTAGTGGGGGGGGATGCTGTATCTTTCACGCCATTTTGAATGACGCGCATATCCCGGAAATGGACGCCGCGATCTTCGGCCAAAAACATACTGGCGTGGGAACAGTTGATAACAAGGTCCGTCTGTCCGGCCAGAAATTTTTCGATCTGGACATAGACCCAATCTGTCAGTCCACCGCGATCCTGCTCAAAAGACCAACTGTGGGCGTTATAAATCACGCGCCCGCGCACGCCGCCCATCATTTTGGCGACCCGGCCCAATAGACCGGGAAACGAGCAGTGCATGAAAATCACATCACCGTCGATTTCTTTAAGTGCGCGCCGGACATGCAGCAGTGCCTTGGGCTGCGCCAATAGTGAGCGCGAGAAAGGATAGTGCCTAACTTCAACTTTATCGGTAAGCAGGTCGGGTTCATCTGCAAAGGGGGCGGTATCGTCAGCGCCGGTCAGGATCACAATCCGGTCAAAGGCCGGGTCATTGATCTGGGCACGCAACAGGCTGCGCACATAGGTGTCGATCCCGGCAACACAATGTTCAACAAAATGGACCAGCGTGGACACGGGCGGCATTCCTTGTATGCGAATGAATAGACGTTGTTTGAGGTGTAAAGCGCCAGCGCCGACACGTCAATCTGGTGGCTGCATGGCATTGTATTGGCGGCTGTGCTAGGGGCAGGGGATGAGCAAGTCAATTTTTTCTCCACCGGTTATGCGCTGGGCCTTTTGGACCGGTTTTGTGGTTGTGTCCTACCTGTTGTTATCGCCGCAGGTGGCGCAGGTGCCCCTGCCATTCAGTTGGGTGTCAGCGGCTGCCCATATGGGTGTTCATGCGGGGCTGGCGTTTGTGGCGCTCCATGCTTTCACCCGGCGGGAGCTTGCCCAACTGATCGGGCTGGGACTTTACGCCGTAGGGACTGAAAGTCTGCAGCATGTCATACCGGGCCGCTTTTTTGATTTGGCTGATATGAGCCTGAACCTGTTCGGGGTCGTTATCGGCAATGGCGTGGCCCATTTGGCCCGCTGCATTCTGAAACTTGATTAGGACTGACCTTGTGATGATCCGTATTGCCTTTATTGCTTCTGTCATTGGTTTGGCAGCGTTTGCCACCGTTCCTGTGGCCGCAAATGACTGGTCGGGAACCGTTGACCTTGGCGCCAGCAGTTCGAGCGGGAACAGCGAGGTGACCACCGTCACCGGCACCACAAAGCTGGTGCGTGATGGGCAACACTGGCGCAACACGATCAAGGGTGATCTGGCCTATGCCGAAGATCAGGGCATCCGGTCCACTGAACGCTATGCGGCATCGTTCAAAACTGACCTGAAACTGGATTCCAGTTGGTTCCTGTTCGCCATTGCAGACGGTGCGTTGGACGAGTTTGGCGGCGTCCGCAAGCGGGCCAGTGGCGCGCTGGGCGTGGGCAAGGGGTTCTTCCGCACCAAGGCCGGCAGCTTTCTTGAGGCTGAAATCGGTGCCGGGATGCGTTATCAGGAAGATCAAGCCGGATTGGATGAGGACGAGGCTATTGGCCGGTTTGCCCTGACCGGTGAATTTGTCATCAATGACGGGATTGTCTTTGCGCAATCCATCAATGTTGAAGGCGGCGACACAAACATCGCGACCATTTCAGACAGTGCCTTGCGTTTTGATATTATGAAGGGCGTATTCGCCAAGCTGGGTGTTAACGTTCATCATAATTCAGACGTGCCTGCCGGAACCGAAAAGACCGACACGCTGACGACCTTTTCGGTTGGGTATAAGTTCGGCAAATAGTCTATAGGCAGCAATTAGCGGCCAGCTAGATCACAAAAGTCTCAAGCGGCTCATACCCGTTGAAATTGACGGATGAATAGCTGGCGGTATAGGCACCGGCTGCCAAGATCCACACCCTGTCGCCGGCCTGAATATCAGCGGGCAGGGGATAGGGTGTTTTTTCATACAGCGTGTCGGTGGAATCGCAGGACGGCCCGGCCATAACACTGGGCTGTAGGTCACCATCACGCCCATCGACGATCATCGGATAGCGGATAGATTCTTCCAATGTTTCAGCAAGCCCCGAATATCGCCCGATATCAAGATAGACCCAGCGGTGATCGCCTTCGCGGTCCTCTGCCTCTGCCACCAGAATGACGGTGGCGGCAATCACGCCGGCCTCCGCAACCATAGCACGGCCCGGCTCAAACATCAGATTGGGCATCCGGTCAGGGAAATGTGCTGACAGGCGCGCCATCACGCCCTGCCCATAGGCCGCAATATTGGGCGCAAGGGAGCTTGAATGCGCAGGCATACCGCCACCCAAATTTAACAAGGTAAAGTGAATGCCACTTGCGGCGGCATCATCAAACAACGCGCGGGCGCGGGCAAATGCCTTGTCCCATGCATCCAGATTGGTTTGCTGGCTGCCCACATGAAAACTGATGCCAACAGGGATCAGGCCCAATTCCTTGGCAAGCTGCGCCAGCATCACTGCCCGCTCAGTTGGGCAACCGAACTTGCGGCTTAAGGGCCATTCAGCCCCAACACTTTCAACTGCAATGCGGATCATGATGCGGGCACCGGGCGCGTTTGTAGCCAGCGCGCGAATGTCTGCTTCGCAATCGCTGGTAAATAGTGTGATCCCCATATCGTGGGCATAGGCGATGGAGGAGGGGCGCTTCACCGGCGCGCCATAGGACAGACGGTCCGCCGTTATGCCAAGCGATAGGCACAGGTCAATTTCGCCCCGGCTTGCCACGTCAAAGCATGACCCTTTTGCTGCCAGTGTGCGCAACACGGCGGGGGCGGGGTTTGCCTTCACCGCGTAAAAGCATACAGCCGGAGACAGGGCACCCGTCAGCAGATCATAGGCATCATCGACCTTGCTTTGCTGTACGATCAGCGCCGGATGGTCGGGGCTGACCGTATCGACAAAGGCGCGAACCTCGTCAGCGACATGCAGTTCATTGACGAATTGCAATGTCGGCGACGTGCTGTCGCTGCGATTATCTTGTGTGGTTTTTTTTGTTGTCACCACTTCATTAATCAGGTCATAAGCCATGATCATAACTCACAAAGGCGCATTGGCGCGTTGAGGGGAAGGGAACCCGGATGAGCCCCATTTTGGCAGAAACATTGCATGATGGCTGGACTCAATCGTTTGAGATTGATGGCGACATGATTGTGGATCGCAAGTCCGCCTTTCAACATGTTCAGATTTTTGACAACCGGCTGGTTGGCCGGGTGCTGGTTCTTGATGGCATCATCCAGCTGACAGAACGGGACGAGGCGACCTATTCCGAAATGCTGTCTCACGTGCCTGTGTGTGAACTGGGCACGGTTAAACGTGTGATGATTGTCGGTGGCGGTGATGGTGCCATTGCCGAGGAGCTTTTGAAGCACAAGTCGATTGAACAGATTGACCTTGTCGATATTGATGGCGACGTGGTTGATCTGTGTAAGAAGCTGTTGCCAAACGTTCATAATGGCGCGTTTGATGATCCCCGCTTGACGGTGCATGTGGCTGACGCCTTTGCGTTCCTTGAAGATGAAAACGCCGCTGACCGCTATGACCTGATCATTGCTGATCGTCCCGACCCGGTTGGTCCCGCTGCGGTCCTGTTTGAAACCCGGTTTTACGATTTGGTCAATCGCGCGTTGACCGCCCAGGGCGTTGCTGTCTTTCAAACCGGCGTGCCCTTGTTTCAGGGACAGGAACTGACCGACACGGTGCGCCAACACGCTGAGGTGTTTGCCGAAAACGGCACCTACCTTGTTGTGACGCCAACCTATATGGGCGGCTTCATGGCGCTGACATGGGCCAGTAAAACAGCAGGCGTGCGTCTGGGTGATCGGACGCGCCATGATGAGGTCGCGGCCCGGTTTGCGCAGGGTGCTATTGCCACTGAGTATTATACGCCTGATCTGCATTTCGCTGCCTTTGATCTGCCTGCCTTCGTGCAGCGCCTTGTGGACGCCTAAAGGCAGGCTGATCAATTAACCGACCATGCCGCGCTTCATCTCCGACACCTGAACAGAGCCGGGGGTGAATGCGCGTTTCAGAACGGGCAGGGTCTTCATCGGTTTGGCATCGCCGCACATAAACACATCCAATGCGGCATAGCCCTTTTCAGGCCATGTGTGGATGCTGATATGGCTTTCGGCCAAAACCGCAACGCCGGAAATACCGCCATTGGGCGTGAAGTGATGCAGATGGATATGCAGCAGGGTTGCGCCTGCCTCCTCTACTGCTTCAATCAACGCCGCTTCGACATGATCAAGATCGTCCAGCCTGTTTGACTGCCACAAATCAATGATCAGGTGATGACCGGCATATTGCACGCCATCAACAGTGATAAAATGATCGGCCTCCAAATCGGGGTCGATATATTCAGTATCAGAGACGATGGGGCCTTTCGGCACCAGTGTCGGGGTCGGTCGAACCTCTGCTCGGGCGTTAGCCGCCTCCGCTTCGATTCCGACCGCTACCTGAAGCTCGGCTTTCGCCATAATAGCCACCTATAACTAGTCAGAAACAAACGGGGTGGGGTTGATTCCCCACGGTCGAAACAGCCAATCACTTGCCTGCTTCTAGGGTCCGACGCACCGCCCTATGTACCTGTCAAAGGGGGACAGGCTTTACTGACATTGCGTCGAGGTCGCGGAAATTAGCTGAAATGCTCGTAATTGCAAGATGGCAAGTAAAGCAGGGGCGAAATGACCCAATTTGTAGGCATTATGCAATCTGTCGCGTAAATGGGGGTAGCAAAAGCCCCCCGCTGCCACTATAGAAAGGAACCATAATATATTGATGAAGTGGCATATAGAAATTGGGGACTTGTTCGCATGGCAGGCAAGGATAATACAGCGGAAAATGAACGCCCGATGGGGCGGCGTGAACGTAAGAAAGCGCAAACACGGGACAAGATATTTCAGGCAGCGATGACCCTGTTTGCCGACTCTGGCTATGATTCTGTTACGATTGAACAGATTTGCGATAAAGCAGACGTCGCCAACGGCACGTTTTTCCTTCATTTCCCAACCAAGGCCGCTGTGCTGGACGAATTGAATGTCCGCCTTAGCGATAGCTTGCTGGCGGAATTGCAGGGCCAGGAAGGGTCAGCGGCGGAAAAGCTGCGGCAGGTTCGGACGGCCGTCATCAAGTTGTGGAACGACCATGCCGCATTAATGCAGCACCTGCTGGGTGAGGTTATGGTCCGCCCGCTTGAGGAACAGGCCCAAGGGGCAACACAGGACCTGATTGTTCTGGTGCG